>Ga0222708_1000022_pt1 | contig 44164 bp, 51 predicted proteins | sample AntAcemetage1576_FD_179806 | JGI IMG/M metagenome (GOLD analysis project Ga0222708, IMG submission 179806) | Saline water microbial communities from Ace Lake, Antarctica - #1576 | ecosystem: Environmental > Aquatic > Non-marine Saline and Alkaline > Saline | place: Antarctica: Ace Lake... | reverse complement strand
GTTTTCACGCGCGTTAACTTCGTAGCTAGTTGCAGTTGCTACGGCGTCATTACTGACTTGCATGTAACCTAATTGGTTTGGAATTATTAATGTTTGAGTGCTTATTATGTAAGCATAAGTTAATGAAGCTATAAAGCCCCAAAATAGCGTAGCGATTGCAAAACATTTCATTTTGTTGCTCCTTTAAAATTAGCACCACGCAAATCTGCGTTAGACAAATTAGCGTTGTGCAAATTAGCCCCGCGCAAATCAGCCCTGCTCAAATTCGCCCTGCGCAAATTCGCACCATTTAAATCCGTCCCGCTCAAATCCGCCCTGTTTAAATTCGCCCCGCTCAAATTAGCCCCGCTCAAAGACGTCCAACTTAAATCCGTCCCGCTCAAATTCGCACCGCTCAAATCAGCCCTGCTCAAATTCGCCCTGCGCAAATTCGCACCATTTAAATCCGTCCCGCTCAAATCAGCCCCGCTCAAAGTTGCACTGCGCAAATCCGTCCAGCTTAAATCCGTCCCGCGCAAATCCGCCCTGCTCAAATCCGCACCGCGTAAATTAGCAAGCCTCAAATCAGCACCGCGTAAATCAGCGCATTCCCCACCTTCACCCGCTAAAAACATGGCGTGAAGTTCAAGTATATTTTGTATATTAGTCATTAGTTTAATTCCTCTATAATTGAGATTAATTTATTAGCCACACGAACCCAGAAACGAGCATCAGCATCAGCATATGAAACAGCACGCGCAGCCTCAGAAGCAGTATCAGCATCAGCATATGAAGCATATGAAATAGCACGAGCAGCATGTGAAGCAGCATATGAAGCAGCATCAGCATATGAAGCATCAGAAGCAGCATATGAAGCATATGAAATAGCACGAGCAGCATAAGAAGCAGCATCAGCATCAGCATATGAAACAGCACGCGCAGCATCAGAAGCATATGAAATAGCACGAGCAGCAGCAGTAGCATCAGCATCAGCATATGAAATAGCACGAGCAGCATCAGAAGCAGCATGTGAAGCAGCATTGTTAAAAACTTCATCGCTAATTGCTTTAACACACTTCTCTATTGCGTTTTTATAAGTATCAGACTGTTTTTCGTAAATCGGCGATAGTTCTTCTGTGAGCAACCACAAGAAGAACTTTTTAGTGATGTGATCACTTACTTTTCCTGTAGACTTATGACAAGCTTTAATGAGTTGAAGCGGGAATTCCTTTGCTAATGCGTCTGGCAAATTTTCAAAAATTCTATCTTGTAATTTTGCAACTCCTTCAGGCAAGCCTATTAACGTTTCGTAGTCTTTATGATTACTTGAATGAATTGTGCAGCCGACTGCACAGCCTTTCCCGTTCTCCCAATAAGTTCCTTTGATAATCTCATCTGCATTATAATGAGATTGCACTCTAGAAAGATACATATCTGCTAATGCAGAATCCCCGTGAAATATTTTCATTTTTATTCTCCTGTCTTGTTTTTGTGTAATAATGCTTTTGTCATCTTGTTATATGTATGCTCAGCATGGTTAGCTACTGCTTCACATGCATCTAAATATTCTTCTGCCTTCAAATGCTCGCTAGAATCATATGATGCTTCACCACGCGCAGCAGATACATCTGCTGCATTCTTCGCTTTGTGCCAGTCGTTCACCGCTGTTTTCTTCTCTTTAAGCGCACGCGCGATATTCTCTTTTGAATGTTCCATAATTGTTATCCTTCTTGTTGTTGATTGCTATTAAACTGTAATCGGATATACGCGTCCCTGCGCAGTCTGCATGTAGCCAGCGATTGCAGCATCACGTCCCGCAAATCGCAAATGCGTCACGCTACTAGTATCGCCACAAAACGCGTGTTCGCGTAATGACTTGCGCAACAATGATTTAGCTTTTGCTAGATTGTTTCCTGCATCAATCATGACACTACCACTGTTGCTGCATATCGTTATTTCATAATTATTTTTTTTCATTTTTATTCTCCTAAATTTTTTCTTTAATCTTTTTAATAATCTCTTCACCCACGCAAATTAGCGCGGTGCAAATTAGCGTTGCGCAAATTTGCACCCTCAAAGGCATCTTGGTCTAAGTAATTTAGCTTTTTTATAGGCTTAACTCTTAACCACAGCCCGTGTAATCTTATAATTTCATCTAATTCTGGTGTGTTAATCATCTTTTCTCTCCCATTTAGGTCTGTAATTACAAATCACACCGCTTCTCCCACTACCGTGTTCAAAGACCGTTTGACTCTTAGAAATAGTGGCTGTCCAGTTGCTGTGTACTTGCCCTAGTAGGGCACTTAGATAGCGATGTTGGAAGTAGACGTCCTTCAGCTTTACTAGTTGCAATTTTCCCTCTAAGACAATCTCTAAGCTGTCAAAATAAGGCAACTCAAACCTGTCTGCCCCTTTATGTTGAGCGTCCATGATTCTCTTGTAATTTGGAAAATTCATATTTTGATCTGCTATCAAGTTACCTTTCAAATCGTGAAATCCTAAAGTTTTATCTTTACGCAGATTATCTGGAACGCAATGTAACCTGTGGTAATCTGTCGCAATTAAGTTCTCACCGTCAGCGTAGACGTAAGCTAAGTAGGGTCGGTTCTCATCTTTTTTTGATACCGCTGTGCCGACCCAGTCAAAGTTTGACTTAGGCTTTGAAGGCGGAACCTTAGGAATAAATTGGTGATATAATGCAGCAAAATCTCCTCTATGCTTATCTAGAACATCAAAATTTAACTCGTTTAACAGGACTATTATAGCAGCATGTGCATCATTTTTGCTGTAGTTTTGAGTATTTGCTTTTTTAATAATTTCATTTTTCATTTTAGTTCTCCTGTTTTACATATTTTTCGGGATGAAATTGGGTTAATGCGTAGAGTACTTTCGCATCCCCCATAGCGTTTAACTTAGTGTAATGTTGGATGTGTGCTTTATTGATTTTGGTAAGAGCCAGTTGTTTTTCTTCCCACGTCTTAGGATTACTTAACTCTGGTTTCTCGGTACCTCCATAGAAACCCTTATACCCATAGAGTTCTTTATCTAGATGCTCCTTTCCCATTTTTAGGTCTACAATTTTCTTATTTTCTTTAGAGAGCTCTCTATATCTACAAGTGTTTTTGTATTTAGTGCTAAATTTGTAAGCGTAAGTTGGCACTTCCATTTTATTTCTCTCGTGTTATTGTTTCGTTAATTGTTTTTATTATGTCTTTCTGAGTTTTCCACCAGCGGAGGGCTTGTGGATGCATTGTTTGAATCTCGCTATCCGCAAATCCAAACCACGCGTCTGTTGTGTGGTATTCACAACCAATTCTGATAAAATCCTTTTGAATATAGCAAATCCACATGTCTGTTTGATAAACTATTAAATCCGCACCGCTCAAATTAGCACCGCGCAAATTAGCGTTAGACAAATTAGCACCACGCAAATCAGCACCACTTAAATTAGCACCACCAATATATGCCCCGCGCAAATCCGCACCACTTAAATTAGCCCCGCTCAAAGTTGCACCGCTCAAATCCGTCCCGCGCAAATTAGCACCGCTTAAATTTGCTGAACTCAAATTAGCCCCGCTCAAAGACGTCCAACTTAAATCCGTCCCGCTCAAATTCGCACCGCTCAAATCCGCGTTAGATAAATTAGCCCAGCTTAAATTAGCGTTGCACAAATCAGCACCGAGCAAATTAGCGTTGCTCAAATCCGCACCACGCAAATCCGCACCACTTAAATTAGCACAGCGCAAATTAACTGAACTCAAGTTTGCGTTGCTGAGATTTGCGCCGCTCAAATCCGCACAACTTAAATCAGCGTTGCACAAATTAGCACCGCGCAAATCCGCCCTGCTCAAAGACGTCCAACTTAAATCCTTCCCACTCAAATTAACACCGCGCAAATCAGCACCGCGCAAATTAGCTGAACTCAAATCCACACCACTTAAATCCTTCCCGCGCAAATTAGCACCGCTTAAATTTGCACCGCGCAAATTAGCGTTAGACAAATTAACTGAACTCAAGTTTGCACCGCTGAAATTAGCGCATTCTCCACCACCTTCACCTGCTAAAAATAGCGCGTGAAGTTTTAGTATATTTTCTAGATTACTCATTCTCTTTCTCCTGTGTAATCTGGGTGGGTTGTAATGTATTCTATTAAGGTTTCCAGTATTTCCTTAACAGTGCATGTGGTCTCAAAAGTGGGGCAAAACATTGGTGTTTCCATTTGTAACCACCCTTTGACTAGGCCTTTAACTAAGGCAATGAGGTCTTTAAGTTCTTCTTGCATTTATTTCTCCTAGTATAAGTTTGCAGGGTCACCGTGAGGTGATACGTCAGTAATTATAGGCATCATAGCTTGCTCAGCATCAGCTTTTGCACGTTTAACAAAGGCCTTACACTGATAGTCAAAGCTGGATAGTCCATCTTCCTCAGCCTCAGCCTCGCTATAATGTGAGCCAGAGCTATCTTCATGTTCCCACTCTCCAGTTACTTTTGCCTCCATAGTCCACGCATAAGCCTCGTTATTGATGTATTGAGAGTAAGTTTTAACTTCCTGAGTCAAGAACCCCAGAACCTTATCGCGTAACTGGGCATTTATTGCTCTTACGCCGTAATTCTCACGGACGGCTTTTCGGCTAATATAGATAAATCCGATTTGCCTGCTATCCCATCGGCAGCTAAAACCGCTTGTGCTTAAATCTATTCCACCATGGTCATACATATATACTGGAAGAATTAGAAAGTGTTTATTCATGCGTATCAGTATCGCGTTTCTGTTTTCCTTACTATCATCAAAGTCTGAGCACAACTCTCCATCTAGCATTGCGCCTCGGTGTTTAGGGTCAATATCCCGCAACATCTCACGCCACACATCTGAACCGCTGTTGATTTCTACATCTGATAGGTCGTAGTTCCTAGTGTGACAGACAAGTTTTCCGAAGTTACAGTCACCTTCTCTAGGCGACCAGCTGAACTCATCATAGTTAGTGGTAAGTCTGAACTCGTAACCGTCTAGGGTTAATTCTTTTACTACCTTGATAATTTCTCTTTCCATTTTATTTCTCCATTTCGGATTTACAATATTGGTTGAATAGCTTCTCGTTTTGAGTATCCGTAATACCTAAATTTGAAATACTCATCATCGTTGGTAATTACTGATAACAGTAAAGCCCCCTCATGATTTGTCTCTATGCAGATGTCGTTATTTGTGTATCCTTTCATTATTTTATTACCTCTTTTGTGAACGCGTGTCTGTTATCTTCTGTAAGTCTTATAATTGTTCCGTCCTCGGCTCGGACTCGGAATTTTGCGTAGCTAATGCCCTCACAGATACTGGACTGTACTACTTGACATTCCCCGTAAGCTATAGAATGTATTATTGTTCCCAATTCTAACTTCTTTAGTTCTACGATGTTCTCGTCAAAGTCATCGTTGGATTTGTATTGTTCCGACAGGGAGTCATTTGTCCCGTTACGGTAAATACATACTGAGATACCTTCATCGGTTAGGTGAAGGGTTACTACTCCTTTTCCTCCCTCCCCGTTATTAAAGTTAATCTCAGTAATATTATTTAATTCTAGGTGTAGGCTCATCTCTTACCCCTTAATTGTTACGTTATATTTGTAACATAGTTTAGTAACGTCCAGCCAACGCTGGTATGCCTCCATGAGTTCTAGACGTGAGGGGTCTCTACGATCCTGCGGTGTACGGGATAATTCGTCCTCAAGGTCATAGAGACATTCCTTAGACTGCTCCTGCTCTCTTCTAAGGGTTTCGGTAAACTCTGCGGCCATTATAAATATATCTTTACTCATCTTATTTCTCCGTTGTTACATAATATTCTTCGTCTGCATATTCTGCATAGAAAAGGGGATAGACAGCACAGCCACTGTTTCCAGTTTCAAAGAGCTCTTTAAGCCTTTCTAAATCTAGATCGTAATCCTCCATGATTTCGGCAACTAGTTCTAAGCACTCTGGAGAGAACTCTCCGTCAACTAGTGTTAGTTCTTCAAAGTCCACCCAAGACATTTCTCCGTCTTGAGTTTCAGAAGTCATGTCCCCAGGACTATAGCTAAAAGTACTAACCCCACAGAATCCAGAGCCATTTTCCTCGTAACTGTGAGTGATAGAGAAATTGGTTGCCCCCTCACTAAGCATCCACTCCTTGACAGCTTCAACGCCTCCAGTAGGTGGACTCCAAGGTGACTCAAAATTCATTGTGACTGCTTCTATGTCATTTTCCCCCTTATCAAAATCGGGGAATGAAACAGAATCGTTGTCAATGTCAGGAAACCACTTGCACCCTAAATGTTCAAGGCGATAATTATACCAGTTTCCATTTGCCTCTTCTGAGTAATCCGATGGGAACTCTATGAAAGGTCTGAAGCAGAATACATCACAATCTGTGACTTCCCCCTTTGCTTTCTCCATTAATTTTTGCAAATCCTTAGATTTGCCCGTTATTATAAGGTTATTTGTGCACCAATTAGGCATTTTACTCTCCTTTGTTAAGTTATCCCCATAATGATACAGCCCTGAGAAAAGGACAAATTAGAGCTGTATGATTATGGGGATAGTTGTTTTGTTATTTAGTTATCGTTCCTACTAACTCAATCAAATCGCAATCCATGAACTCACTATGGGTCATAGTTTTCTCCCATCTTGTTTCTGCGTATTGGTTTCGGTAATACGGAGTGTCCTTATACGTTATTTGCAAAAGCAAATATATATTGCTATTCTGCGTCCAGCACTCAAACTGGATAAGCGTATCCTCTTCCATAAACCACTCGTTTTGGAAGTCATAATAATTTTCTTTAGCATCATCACTTAACTCATCGGGTTCTGTGCTATATCCAAATTTCTCAAGAAAATCCTTAAAGCAATCTCTTTCTAGTTGCTCTGTGTGGATTCTCTCCCCATCACTTAAAAATGAGCCACAACTGAGTCCATTTGTGGCGAAGTCCCTGACCTCGTATCCACCCTCCTGAAGGGGTATAAACCCAGAGTAGGCTACACCACTGATTTCGTCTTTCGTAGCCCCTAGGGTGGTTCTGTGGGAATCGTAGGGGTTAAATATCTCCTCTAGTACTTTATCGGCTAAATCGGATAGCTTTTCAGCTATACAAGGTAACACGTGAACGGCAAAATGCTCTGGTAATATATCTTTACTCATCTTCTTTCTCCCGTTTATATTTTAACACTTGTATCTCATGGAGAAATGCTCCGTGATATATTAGCTGTTGGGCGAATGTTTCACTGAACCCGTAAAAGCTTGCGAAACCTCCCAAGCTTATGAAGTTGTTTGTGAATTCTAGATACAAATGTATCAACTCGGATTCAAAATTCTCTAGATTAAATGTCATTTTTGTCATTTTTGTCATTTTTGTCATTTCTTTTCTCCCTGTTCTAGTATTTTTACAAGTTTACCTGTGTCGGTAACTTCTGACACGAAAACGTAGGTGCTCAAGTCATTCATGGCTAGTTGCCGCAGTTTTGCTTGAGCTTTTCCGTAGAAGCACTCATGCAGAAACCAAGGTGTGTTTAGTCCTTCAACTTCCTTTATGGCCGCTAGAAGTTCTTCGCCTATTTCTCCTTGAAATAGGCATAAGAATTCTTCGCCTTCCCAAGAATAGGTGTCGGTTATAAAATTTATGAGTTCTAAAATTTCCTCTTCTAAAATTTTAGCTTGTATATCTGTTGCTAACTCATTGAAAGTTAACGCGAATAGTTGTTGCATTTTATTCTCCTTTTTCTAGTATATGTGTTTCTAGAACGTACTTCCAAAAGTACACTAGTTGGTAGTTGTATGTTAAGTAAGTGATTTTTAAGTCCGCATTTGCAATTATAAAATCTACAAATCTTCTGTCATGAGTATCCGCTGACCATGCAGCGTAGAGCATTTCAATGTGCTCTATTTTAGGTATAATTTTACTCATCTTTTAACTCCTGTAAAATTGTTCTAAGTTGAATATATTGAGGTCTTTGCACCTCAACGATAGATTTACCATGGTGGAGTATATTCCATTCATGGTTGATAATTACCTTTTCCAGAATCTGGAAATGGGAATCCTGTATCCATGTGAAGGGTTGGATTTTAGAGACGTCTTTTAGGGATAAGTCCCACGTTTTTGGGACATATTGCGTCATTATTCTTTGGGCATCTCGTTTCTGTTGCGGGTTACCAAATAGGTATAAGAACTCCACGTGTTTCAGATACGCGGCCTCCTTAGAGAATAAATCTCGGATAATTATTTGGTAAAACTGGTCTATTTTCTGTTCATGACTCCAATTATACGCTTCAAAGAAGTTTTTCCTGCGCACCAAAAGGTACGTGTTTTTAACCTTCTTTATCTTATAGAATAAATTGATAAAGCTATCAAGGTTTCCGTTAGAGAATCGGATTGATAGTTTATCATACGCAAGGTAATTTTTTGTCCTTTTTGCGTTTAAATCTATCTGGATAGGGAGAGATAGACTCCCTATAAGAGAAGATTTCTTATCTACACACACTGTGAGGTTTGTTAGAGCAAATTCCATTACTGGATTTATAAACCGATAATCCAGTTGTAGGTTGCTGTGCTTTATTTTTTCAAGCATTGCTTTTTCTCCTTTCAGTTTCAAAAATGAATCTTTTTAATATTTCTTCATTAGTCATTTTAAGCACTCCTGTAGGGGTTTCTTGTTAGGGTGTGATGTGGGTAGCTTAGGTGTTGTAGTTGGGGCTGTAAGGGGGCTCTGAGGGGCAGGTTGGGCTATACTGGTAGACTGGGTGTGGACTTGTCTATCATCTCTGCTTTTTTCAGTTTCAAAAATGAATCTTTTTAATATTTCTTCATTAGTCATTTTAAGCACTCCTGTAGGGGTTTCTTGTTAGGGTGTCATGTGGGTAGCTTAGGTGTTGTAGTTGAGGCTGTAAGGGGGCTCTAATAGCTCTGTTGGGCTTCTTGTTGGGGAGTTGGGCTTGCTGCGGCTGGTTTTTGGGTTACGTGGCTGACTAGAGACCCTATTGGGTCTCTGGGGTCTACATAAAAATCTTTGGGAGTCAAGGCTATTTTGTGATTTGTAGTTTGAATATACCCCGTATGGTCTGGAATTACCAGAAGTTGGGTGGTGATGGCGTAACCGTAGCCGATTGCGACTAGGGCAGTGCAAGCGGTAATCGTGAAGGCGATAGTTTTTAGGGTTGCTTTCATTTTAATCTCCTTTGGTGGCTCTGAGGGGCAGGTTGGGCTATGCTGGTAGACTAGGTGTGGTGGGAGTTATTAGCTTTTTTTGCAGAAGGTATGATATTTTTCCTATTTTGTTAATGTTTTGGGGTGGATATTTTAGATTTTGGATTTTGGAGGTAAAATTGGAGTTTTCAAAATTAACCTTTGAGAGGTGACTTTGAAGGTGATAGGGGGGATATAGGTGATTTGCACGTTTACGGGTATTTCGGGTGTGGAATTGCAACTTTAACGTGTAAGTTACATGAATTGAGGTATTACAGTAGGTTAGGGATTTTGAAGCCGCTTTGGAAAGCGGATTTTGGATTTTTGATTTTAAAAATCCAGTTAATTTATGGTTAACTATGAGCAATAATTACAGCACTCGTTGAGGTGAGGTATAGAAAAAGTGGTTAAGATTCGGAGTAACAAAAGTTATAGCGGAACTTTGCTGAAATACGGCCTATTACGAAATATGGATTTTGAACACCAGCGGGGGGTTAAGGATTGCTGGTTAATCGTAATAATATTTTAATATTTTAGAGGTAATTTTAACCAGTTGTGGTTAGGGTTGGGGTTTTATTAATCTTTGGGTTCTATTATTAGTATTATATTAACTTTTCAAAAACATCGTGCGTAGTTGAAAAAAAGGATATTAATATATATAAGAATTAATGATTTAAGAAATTTTGTAAGGGGGAAGGGGTAAAGGGATTGGTAATAAAGATTAATATTGGATTAATTTTCCGTATCTGGAATCAACATTAACTTTTTGTAATGAACACATAAAAGTCAAAATTCTCCAGTGCACCTTGTTCTCATTTTGGTGAGCTTCACACTTTACTCTTACCTTATTAACCACACTAGTGAAGCTGTGCCTCAACTAGTTCTGCAACTTCTCCTCATAGTTAATCTAAAATTAACTGGCGTTTTTTTCCAAATTACAACCTAAACGTGTATAAGTTCAAAAGAAGTTTTTTTAGGCACAAGAACTTTTGCACAATTTCAGCGTAATAATTGCGCTGAAATAGAATAACCCGCCCTCAATAATTGCAGAATTACCACGCAATTATTACGCTGAAATTATGTAATTTCATAGTGATAAAAATAACACTAATGACCAAAAAAGCGACAGGCTGTACTTTTGCTGTAACTTTTACCCCTTAAAATTCGCCTATTTTTTGTGGCTGTGATTTTTTTTGTTAATAGTTTCTTAACACATTATTTAACGCTTTTTTAAGACAAATTAAGAGTTTTTAGCCTCAAAACGCCAAATATTAACTAATGTGTTAACAAGTTTTTCGTATATATTATGCATTATGCGCGTCTATTTACGCGTTACGCGCATCTATTTACGCGTAACGCACGACTTTTACCCCGCAAAAGTCGCCTTTTGCGGGGTAATATTACCTTTTTTGCGGCGTTATGCCACTTTTTTTACTTCCTTTTTAGTGTGTTTTTGGTTACTTACTATCCGTTCAATTACAGATGGTTGTGTGATGGTTTCCCCTTTGTGTGTATGATTATCCACACTCATACCTTCTAGGGGTACAATTGTTAAGTCTTCTGTTATTATTTTAGGCTGCATCTCTTTATGAAAGTTTTTCATAAAGGTTCTTAATTTACTAATCTCTAGATAATCCAAGTCTGGATTATCAACCATATCTGTGGATAATCCACAGATATTTGACAGGAATTGCCAAACTTCCTTAGCTAAAGTACCACCTTGAGTGTGGCTCATTAAAATTTTACTTAGGGAGTAAATACTATTGCTTTCATTCAGAGTTACCTCATGTTCCGCCATTTTTTGCCTTTCCTCGGCAGAGGCTATGCCATCATCAAGCTCAGATGTTGCCGTAGCTTGCGCCTTGGCAATTTCTTCAGCTTCTAATTTCTCAATAGCCCTCTCTTCCGAAGAGGGGTTAAAAGGTAATTTTGGTAAGAAAGTATTTTTCTTACCAAGCCGCATGCCTTGCATGTTGCCATCTAGATAATACTCGGCTTTTATAAACTCCGTTGCTTCCAACAGGAAGTCGGGCAGATTACGTTTGTGCTTAACCAACAAATCTTCTAGATAATGGCGGGCTGGAAGATGGTGCGCCAACCTTTCTGCACCATTTTTAGCCCTATCGCGAAGTTTATTAACCTCGCAATAATGCTTCCAGCCCGTAGTTTTGCCGTTATGAAGCTTTAATAAAGTTTTATATTTATAACTACCAAGCACCGCTTGGTACAAGGTTATATTTTCGCTTTCTTCACCATATTGCAAGATTAAACCCGCCACTTGGCTCTCAAAAGACTCAACACTTGCAGCGTCTAACGCTGCTAATTCCTTATTCATAAATACCCCTTTGTTTATTTTATTTTGTTTATTTTATTTTGTTTATTTAATTTTGTTTATTTAATTATTTTTTTGTAAATACAAAAAAAATAGTCTTTTTAGTTATAGCCTTCCCGCGCCCTGAAACAAGTGAATGTTTCAAGTTGTGGTTAAGCTAGTGGTTGTCTTAAGATTATTTATACACACTATTGATTATAATCGCAAGTAAAATAATGCATTTTTTGATGATAATTCAAACTAAATTGATTTATTGATATAATACAGTAGCTTAGAAAGGGGAGTAGGCAAAAAGTAACGTGTGACTAAAAAAATTCGGCACTAGTCCCCCCCACCACTACCCCCATTTTTTTAACTCTGTACGCTTCAACTTTTCTGTAACTCTTACCGCTCTCCCGAACCCCCGAACCCCCAAAAGAAAACCGTTTACCCCCAAAAGAAAACCGTCTACCCCCAAAAGAAAACCGTTTACCCCCAAGGTAAACGGTTTTCTTTTATTAAATAGTAAAGTAGAAATCCCAATCTAGAATAAAGGGTAAGATGTGATAGGGGCAGAATTCAAACTGCCTTCCATTCTCTTGTTCGCAAGAGTGCAACCCATGTAGAAGCGGTTGGAGGGGCTGTTGAGATACGCTATCACTTCTGGCTTTACCTTTAAGCTTCTTAGAGTTTCCACTAGAAAGTTCCTCCTGTCCTCGGTAATAAGTATAATCCCCAGATCCGAAAGCATCATGCTCCAGTCCTTTATAAAGTCCTTCGGTGAAGCACCCAAAGCAACCCCGTGATCTCTCAATAAGTTCCGAGAGTATTCCAGTATCAAACTTTCTGATATGAGGGTAAAACCATTCCAAACCATATTCATAAACAACCTCTCGTTTACCGAATCCCCGCTCGTTAATTTTGAGACTAATTTCTGATAAAATTTCTCTTGAGTTAGAATTTTTCCCGTATAAAGTTGCCCTAACGAGGTATAGATATTTATCATATTGTAGTCCTCTTTTAACCTCTTTAAGGTACTCTCGGACGCCTTGTTCTCCGTATTCCAAAGAAAGGATAAAAGATTGTAATAGTGAGGGGTATAAATGCCATTGGGGATTATTAAAGGCAGTATTCGCTCCACCGATACCATAGCATCGGGAGGCAAAGTCAACGCCGATGCTGTTAACTCCGACAAGTGAGGTATAAGGTCCGACACTAATACTTGCGTCCGTAAGCAACCCTTTAGCACCATCTTGGGAAGCGTTATTATCTCGGACGCATAGTAAAAAAAACGTGTACTTGAATTCTGAGATGCCATCTCCTGTACACAAACCTTATGACTAGAAGGTAACGTGTAACCCTTATTGTCTATAAGCCTCTTCATACCCTCTACTGCCCAAGCAACAATAGCTTCTCTCTCCTGAGCAATGATATACTTATCCATGTTAATGACCTTTTGAAAGTCTGAGATAACCCGATTAAACGAAAGTATCAAAAACCTTCTGTTAAACCCCTCCGACACATCACTGGTTTTCGGTAAGTGATTAGATCCAAACCAATGTGAAGCTGTTGGTTTCAGGTTAAAGACATCCCCTCCCTTTATCTCAGCAGTAACCTCGGTCCCATCTACAATCTCCTTAAACGATTTCCCGTCAATCCTCTGCTTATCCGATAACTCTCCACAGATATTGATACGCTTACCTGCTAAAAACCTAGTGGTAAAGCGTTCGCCCCACTTCTCAGGAGGAATAACCGATATAGACTTCTCGCTAAATAACTGCTTAATGATGTTAAGCAATGTCGTCTTACCCGAAGAAGCTACCCCATACAGCAAAAAGGCTCTTTGATAATCTGTAGCCACACCGAATAACGCCGCAGCTAACATCTCTTGAAGGGCAAGCACTTTGTCAGTAAAGTCTGGGTCTCTACCCCAGCAATCTTCCAGAAAATTATAAAAGTTAGAGCAATAATGTAAGTCATTTTGCTCCTCGGAATAACAAAAAGGTAACGTTGAAGTCTCCCCGTACTCCGGTGAGTGGGGCAGTATCACTAAGGAGGCATTTACACCATTAGTCTCTACCTTCAAATAACAATTTGCAAAGTTAATCCCTGTACTAATACCCGTCTTAATCTCCTGAGAAGTTAACTTAGTCATCACTCTGTAGATACCTCTGTGATCCCCCTCCTTCTTAGCAGCATTATAGTGCCCATACTGCTCTGCCACATACTTTAATATGCTCTGCTCAGACAAAATCTCCCAGTGAGATCCCTGCCACTGATACATAAAACCATTCGCAAACGCTACAGGATTGAGTTTTTCGTAATCTATTAACACTTGCTGAGCAATCTCCGTGTGACTCTCACCCGTCAAAGCTCCCTTTATCAGTTCCCGATGCTGTAACTTTATAGTCGCCAAGCTCACATTTAGCGGCTTAGTCGTATAGGTGGAGATAAGGTGCATAAGAGAGTTGGTCTCCAGCTTTGTCAACGAAGGAGAATGTATTATCTCCTTCAATATCACCATAACATTTGACGTTCCATTAAAGTTTATGTCCTCCAATTGCCCCTCATCAGCTTGATATAGTGGCGCGAACTGGTGTATAATTTTTTGTTGCAACGTTACATAGTCACATTCTATAAACTCTTCATTGAGTAGCGAGAGTAGGTTCATCTTAATGTTAGGGTCTAAATCTAAATCCCAACCCACAGGCAAGATACGTGGTTTAACAGGATTCTCACAATCCTTCACGATAAACTCAATCAGCTTCTCTCTTCCCTTATTAATATCCAGAGGATCTCCTACCACTTTTTGAACAAGGGAATCATGCCACGTTGTAAGCCTCTCCAGAGCTTGGTTAAGCGATAGAGAACCCCTGAAGATGTCAGACGCTAGCAGTCCAGCCATAGACACCATCTTGCTATCTCTGGCTCCCGCAGGGACATAGTCTGTCAGTATAAGGTTACGACTAGAGTGAGGTGCGCGAACAGGGAGAACTTTCCGTAGCTGCTCAAACAAGTTATCGGGCAGTGGTGGGAAGTGCTGGATGTCGTAAAGGTTAACGTTTGACGTGTAAGGTCTCAGCGTTTCCGGGTGAATAGAAGGGGGAAGTACAACTTGATTCCCAGTAGATAACAGCTCAAGAAAGGGCTTCTTATCTTCAGGTAACTGAGACTCCAGAAAGAACGCCTTCTTACGCGCGAAGTTAGGGGTGAACTTGTACGCAAGTACAAATCCTTTCTTGCCTCTACGCTTCCAAGGAGACTGCGGAAGTACCGTTAATATATAATTGATAATATCTTCATCGTCAGTGTCAATATCTAGAAAAACAAGGTTAGATTGTCCGCCAGCAGGTAGCCCTATATTATAAGGTGCATCTCCTCTGTGAGAATTTATCTTGCTTATCCAACGTTGCTGTTGCTCAGCATCTGGCATCGTATGACACCACCGTGTCCAATCCGTTTCAAAAGGTCGCTTGGATAAAGGAGACAGAGGGATAGCGGGAAGCCCTACATTCCAATAGGGTGTAAAGAGTTCCTCCGCAGTGGGCGGAAAATCTTGATAATAATTATACGTCATGGGGATATATCCAAAAAGGGATTAGGTTAAACTACGGACTTTAGCTGTCTTAAGAATTGTTCTTTCTGTTCCGCCGACAGGAAATCTTCTATAGTTTGCATTACAATTAACTTGAATTTTTCTATGTCAATGCTCTCATCTAACTTGCTAAGCACATCACTCATCTTCGTAACAGTTGTATTAATAGCCGCAATTACCGCTACCTTCTCCTTAGTAGTTAACGCTGAGAAATCTTCGCGTATCTCCTGAATTTGTGCCAGAGAAGTTGTAAGCTCCGTGTATAAATCTACCCTACGTTGTAAAGCTTCATTAGTATTTGAAACCTTAACCACTACTGGTAAGCCGTTAGCGGGAACCTGCACTTGAAGGGCGACTAGCTTTTTAAGTTGCGAGATTAGCTTTGCACCATAAGGAGACTTGTCAAAGTACTGAGGATCGTCTTTCGCATACTTCTCAATTAAGATTAAATTTTGTTGTAAGTTGGAATCTAACTCTGGATAAAACATTTAAACCCCAACTGATGAAGTTTGAGATTGCCCAGAACTTATACGGTTTAATGTTGCAAATTTACTGTTAGGTAGAGGAGATAGAACCGCATCCTCTGATAGGTTTAAGAATTTCCTTACATCCTCTTCTGTATAATATATTCTACCAATGTCGTCCTTTCGTATAGGATTCTCATTGTTGTTCTTGATGTGCCAGTTATCCACCTGACGGGGACCCGTGGCACATAATAGGATAAATTCGTTTCTCGTATAACGTAACATTTTTCTTGTCCTTTATTGTTGACTAAGTCATTATAAAAACATAAAAGCCTTGATGTCAATATAAAAAACATCAAAAAGCAATACGGAATATAAAAAATGTACGATAATCACTTACAATCCTTCATAGCGGACTTAGAAAGTAAGCTGTATCAAGATGCCGCAGGACTCTCCACCTACGATTGGATCAATCGCAACACAACCCTGAATGGAAAACCTTTCACCTGTGATCGCTATCCTTTTCAAAAGGACATTTTAAACGATACAGGTAATCGGTTAGTGGTGAAGAAAATCTCTCAGGTAGGTTTAACTGAGATACAGATGCGTAAGATGGCGTGTTTCCTCATGTTGAACCCCCACACCCAAGGGATATTTTCGCTACCAGATAAGAATTTGATGAAGAGGTTTTCTCAAACTCGCCTACTTCCTATGATAAATGAGGACGCTGTCTTTAATAGAGTAGCGGGAGGAGGTAAGCCTACCCGCAACGTGGACCTGATTCAGTTTATGCGTTCATTTCTAAACATCGTGATCGGCAGCGAGTCCTCTGCTACCAGTATTACAGGGGACATATTAGCTGTAGATGAAGTTGACTTGACCTCTCCAGAGGTGTTGGCTCTATTTGACTCTCGGCTACAGAACTCGGACTTCGGAATACGTTACGATTTCTCTACTCCCACCTACACAGACTTCGGAATAGATGGGCTATACAAGGTAAGCGATCAAAGAGAATATATGCTGAAGTGCGACTCCTGTGGGCATTGGCAGGTTCCAGACTTTACATGGGACTTCGTCAGGATAGACGGGCTAAAGAACGCTGGAGACTTTCCCATTGAGGAGTTAGATCTAACTAAGTTAGACACCATAGAGCTTCACAAAGACAGCTGGCTCGCTTGTGAGAAGTGTGGAGAGGAGTTAAACCTATCGGAGAAAGATGGAGCTCAGCGTGAATGGGTAGCCCAAGAGGCAGGGCGTTCAAGCTACGCGCATGGGTATCAGGTAAGACCCTTCAGTAGCAATCGTCTCAGCATAAGTTACATTATCCAGAGGCTTCTAACTTACAGGAATCAGGATTTCTTAAGGGGTTGGTATAACACGGTTCTCGGTAGGGATTACGCAGATGCTTCTGCTCGGATCCAAGAGTCCGACATCCGAGCCTGTTTGATGAGTGCGGATACCGCTTTAGTTAAGGGAGACTCTATTTGGGTGGGCATTGACGTAGGAATTGACTGTCACATAGTGATAGGGAAGGCAGACAAGTCCAGCAGCGTAAAGGTTTTGAAGTTTGACATCTGTCCAGCGTCAGGGCTTAAGCAGTACGTAAAAGCATTGCAGGAGAACTACAGCATATCAGGAGGGTTGATTGATAGATACCCGAACACGACACTCTCACAAGAGATTGCAGAGATCACTAAGGGTACAATTCTCCCTTGCGAGTATGGGCAAAGCGGTAACATAGAAGAGAAGATAGACTTAGTCACATTTGAACAAAGTTATCTAAGGGTCAACAGAACTTGGGCACTAGATTACGTTGCCAAGATTGTGCGTAATCATTGGGTAGAGTTTTACGGGTATCTAGAATTCAAGCCTAAGATTATAGATCATCTACGAAACATGATCCGAGTTGAAATCCCTGAGAAACTTGCAAAGTGGGAAAAGCTAAATACCGAGGATCACTTCTTCCACGCTTTAAACTATATGGTAACTAGTATCAGGTACAGGGAGTGGAAGTACGGAATAGATTTGCTGAGTGGGGATAATAGAGGCTGTGTAGATTTCGGCGTAATTGAAGGTGTGGGTAAGTCTCTAGGAATGACTGACATATATGGATCAATCATGGACGGAAAAGCTTCGGACTACGCGCCAATGTTTGGACTTGATAATTACAACTTTTAGAGTTAAAGTATTAATTTCGTGTAGGGATAAAAAATAAATGCCTTTTATAAATGCCTTTGATCAAGATATGCTAAATTTGAATAGTACTCCGGGTGCTAGACAGATAGTGCTGCCTAAAAAGCAAAGTAACCCTGCGGGGATTGCCGACACTCCAACGTTTGATCCGGGTAAAGCCTTACTAGATCTTCCTACGTATCGGGATCATTTAGAAAATATTGTAGATAATAGAATATCTCAAAACAGTAAGGAGCTATTACAAAATCTATTCAAGAATGATCCAGACGTATCAGGGACATTAAACGCTTACCTTGCTATATCAAACTCAGTTCAACCTATATTTACTGTATATAATAGTGAGCATCAAATAGATAGGGAAGGTCAGAAGTTGATGCAGGATCTAGTTAGATCGCTCACGCGGGATAGCGATTACTCTCTCGGCTTCACTATGGAAAACAACATGAGAGTTGTTTCTGAGGCTTGGAGATACATGTTACTCTTACGAGGAGCCATTACCTGCGAGCTGATCTTAGATAAGTTAAAACTTCCTTTTGAAATACGCACTATAGATTTCTCAGATATTGAGTTTACCGAGAGCGCACCGGGTCTGTATAAACCTACTCAGGTTGCTGAGGGCGGACGTAAGATCAGTTTAGATTTCCCTACGATATTCATTAATTACTTTCACAGAGATCCTACTGAAGTGTATAGTAGCTCTTACTTCGTTGCGGCTATCAACACTGTTGCTGCAAGGCAACACCTTATCAACACACTATATAAGATCATCCAGTTCGGCTTTCCCCGTATTCAGGTAACAGTGCTTGAGGACATAGCGAGGAAGTCTGCTCCTACTGACGTGCAAAGTGATCCTATAAAAATGCGAAACTACCTAAGTGGATTGAGAGCGCAAATTTCTACAACTATGTCGTCACTGAGACCCGATCAGGCTTTAGTCCACATGGATAGCATAGAGTTCAAAATCCTAGCTACAGAGAATGGTCGCAACGGCGCAGAAGCCAACATTGAATCCATCATCTCCACTCTCAATGACCAGAATCAGGCAGCTCTAAAGACGATGTCTACCGTACTGGGTAGAGGCGGGGCTGGAACAAATACTAGTTCCGTAGAAGCTCGCTTGTTTGCGATGTACGCTGATGAGTTAAATCGTCCCGTTGCGGAAACTTGGGAAGGGATACTGACATTAGCTATCCGCCTTATGGGTTTTGATGGGTACGTTAATTGTACTTTCCCTCCCGTAGAATTACGTCCTGACCTAGAATTAGAACCTCAAAGAATAATGAAGCAAACAAGACTTCTAAAGGATCTCTCTTTAGGAATGATCACGGATGATGAGTATCACATTAAAATGTATTCTAGACTCGCACCAGATGGAGTGCCTCTGATAAGCGGAACTGGGTTCTTAGAAAAGCAAGAGGAAGGCGGGGACATGGGAATGTCTCCAAATACCGATCCTCTAGGTAAGAGTTTAGCTCCCAAGGGAAGCGCGTCGGCGAGAAGTAATCAAACTAAATAACTAACTGGAGTATAAGATGTCCCTAGAAACTACAAGACCTATAGCTACCAACCTAACCACAGGTAACACACCTTGGATAACTTACCCCTTTAACGGGGTAGTAGTTATGAGTGTTGGGGGAGTGTTTGGGGGAGCAACAATTCAAGTTGAGGCAAGACTAAAAGAGTTCCCAGCAATAGTTACCCCTCTATTAGATACTGTTAACTCCCCCCAACAGTTGAGAAGTTCTAACAGTCCTACAAGTTTCAGTATAGAATTAACAACTTCTCATGAGATCCGGATAACTTCAACAGGCGGCGGGGGATCTCAATCCATTTCTGCGTACATAGTGAACCCTAAGTAAGGATACAAACATGCGCAGATTACCTATAAATCAAAAAATTTCAGAGCGACTCTCCATAGTTTTCGGAGCAGATTACAGTTCTTCAAACATTGCAGTATTTGAAACAGTGGCATTTACCACGCTACCCTTGAGCAAACCCAGACATTTAGTAGATGGTGGGAAAGCTGAAGCTTCCCTACTATACGAGATGGCAGAATTCGTAAACTCTAAAGGTTATGTTCCGCTACAGCTTATGCACGACACTGGGGTCTTACCCGCAGGGACGATCTTCTACAGTGAAGTCCACGGGGCAGAGGATAGGGGTGAGAGCTACTCCGAATTGAGACACTTATTTCTAGTTTCTCTAGACACTTCTGAAGGTCAAGACTTAGTAGCTAAGATAGAGTCCGGAACTATTAATGAAGTGTCTGTTGGATTCAGCATGAACAATTTAAAGTGTTCAGAGTGTGACTTTGACTACATGTCTGCTGACGCTGATGTCATCAACTGGATAGATCAAACCTGTTCTGAGGGACATGTAATCGGCGTTGATGGAGTTCACGTAGTGATCTCCTCGTTAAATCGTTACGGTGAAATGTCTTTAGTAACCGCCGGAGCAGCTAAAAATGCTAAGATTCAGTCTAAAAGACAGTCCAAATTGTTAACAGATAACTTTGGGCTTGCAGCTTCTAACAAATCTGATATTATAACATTTAAACAAATTCCAGTCTTTTTAACCCTTGAAGGGGAGAGTAAAATGCCAAATGAAAATCCAGTAGTTCCAGTTGCAGAAGTTCCAGTTGCAGAAGTTCCAGTTGCAGAAGTTCCAGTTGCAGCAGTTGCAGAAGTTCCAGTTGCAGAAGTTCCAGTTGCAGAAGTTCCAGTTGCAGAAGTTGAACAACTCGGAGCAACTTTTGATAAACTTGTTGAGCTTACAGCGGACAATAAAATTTTGACTGCTCAGGTGAAAACTTTAGAATTGAAACACACCGAGTTTACAGCTTTAAAAGCTGAGGCTGAGGTCAACAAAAAAGACCTAGCGTTGTGCTTAGGGTTCATTGAAAAAAGTTACACACATCTTTCAGTTGCTTCAGGCAACTCTAAGGTGGAAGCTCCTAAAGGTGTCGTGGAATTACTTCAAGGTATTGCTTCCTTCCAAGAGAAACTTAGTAAGTTGCCAACAGGTGGGGTATCCTTAGCCGCAGATAACTTGACAAGAAAAAAAGATAGTAATTATAATAAAGATGATATATCATCTTACAAGACTAAAAAATAAAATAACAATAATATTTAAGGAGTAGTAACATGACAAGTAATCTAGCCGGTGGCGGCGTTACAATTACAGGAGTAGGTCAAACTTTAGCCGCAGTATTTAACGCGGGCGCAGGTCTTACTGTAGCCACGTCTGATTTGCAAGCAGCATCAGGTGCATTTACACCTGTAACACTTGCACTTAATGCCAACAACACTGTAATCCCAGCCGCAAATGGTGCGCCTATTTTGGGTGGTGTCAAGATTGTAGAAGAACGGGTTCAAGAGGGCGTGACTCTCGCAACTGTTCAACTTAACGGTGGTATGCGCTTTAGGTTTACTACAGGCGATACTGTAGCAGTTGGAGATTCTATTATCGGTGGCGGCGGTGGTACTGTGCGAAAAGCTACTGGTAGAAATAATACCACAGTAATTGCTAGAGACAATGTAAACCAGCTAGTTACCGTTCTCTTCGGATACATAAACGGCTACGGCGTTGTATAACAATCTCACATAAATAGGAAAAATGACATGTTATCACAAATTAAAAATATTGAATCTAAAGCCGCAGAGTTAGTTCTCAGCGGATTATTGGGCGAGGCTGCTAAGATTGACTCTACTAGACTAGCCGGAGCAGAGTTAGTCAGTAAGGCCAGCGATTACGGTCTAAGTCTACGAGAATACTTAGATTATGCCGTAACTCCTGAGCAAGACCTAAACGGTTGGGAAACATCTTTGAAATTCTTAGGTCTCCCAGTTAAGAACAGTAAAGCTGATATTCAACTATCTTCAAATACTTTCTACTCTCAACCCGGAACTCGCTTGTTCTTCCCTGAAGTTTTGCTCAACATTGTTGAGTGGAAATCAAAGCAAGATCAGATTGTAACTGTAGAGCCAATCATTTCACAATCTCGCTCAGTAACTGGAAATCAAGTTATCTTCATGACTGAGCTTGACACTCATGAGCATGATGCTTTGAAAATGTTCCAAATTTCTGAAGGTGGTGAAGTTCCTATTCGCAAGATTGTTTCAAGCGATAAGAACGTACGCTTCTTCAAACTGGGTCAGGGATATGAATTGACTTATGAACTAGCTCGTCGCTCAGCGATTGACATGTTTGTTCCATTCATCAATCGTGCAAATCGTGAGTTTGAATTAGACAAATTGCGTCATGCTATTACATTACTAGTTAATGGTGACGGCGTAGCTGGAGCAATTAGCGTTGTAAACGAAACTCAGGTAGGCGGATCAAACGGACTTCTACAGTACAAAGCCCTACTCTTGTGGTTGGTGCAACGTGCAGCAGCAGGGTATCAAATTGATACGTTGATTGGAAACTATCAAACATATGCTGACTACGCATTTATGTTTACTCCAATTGTAACAGCTGGCGGTACTTCAGAAGCTCAAGCACTAAACGGTTTGGGTCTAGGTCCTAACCTGTTGCCGGGTATCTCTTTCATGAACTACAATATCAATTTTGTTATTGCTCCAACAGTTGCGGCAAGTGTCATTATTGGGATCACTCGTGGGGAATGTTTAGAAGAACTTACTGAAGTAAATTCAGACATTGTTGAAAATGACCGTGTAATTACAAATCAGACTATCCGATTTGTACGTACTCAAAACATTGGATACTACATGCCTCACCCACTATCTCGTCAAGCTTTCAGCTACGCAGCATAGTTTTTTAATAATCTTAATGTAAGGTAGGGAAGAGCTTCTTTCCTACCTTACCTATAACTTCAATCGGAGAATAAAAATGAGTTTCGTTGTAAAGACACTAGATAGTAAAATGTTGCAAGATACCCAATCAGGCATCATCATAACAGCTGGCAGACCGCACCTTGTGCCTGAGCTTACAGGGTTCTTGGAAGCAAGATTATCCCCAGTTTATGGCACCAATTATAAATTACCTGTAGAGGTAATTATCGTACTTAAAGAGGATGAAGTTCCTGAGGGGATCAGTGATGCAGAATTCGGAGTTGCTTGGGGACAACTGAAACGGCAAGGTAATCTAACAGCTGAGTTCTATGAACAGGATGCTCTAGCAGCCCTAGATCTAGCTCTCAAGAGTAAAAAAGATAGTACTCAACACACGAAAGCTGTTAGACAGGGTGGAAACGTTACAATTTCTACAGAAACTGGAGCAGGTGAATCTAAAAAAGCAGTCATTAAAAGACCTCAAGTTGATTAGGTAGGAATATGGAAGCTATAAGAAGTCAAGCTTACACTATAAGTTTGCCATTTTTTATAGATGGGGAGTACGTTACTCCTGACAATTTTCAAGCCACATACACTATTTACAATAACTCTGGAGCTGCTATCGCTGGTTTCACCAACGTAGTGGTAGGAGTTTCAGGAAGTCGGGTATCTTTAAATATTCCAGCTTACTTAAATACGATTGCTGGGGGCTTAGATTTTGAGAAGAGAACTGCTTTAGTGCAATATATCTACGAGGGTCAGAATCATAAGGTTACAAAAAACTACATGATCACAGACTTCTATCCTTTGTCTGTGACTGCTGAAAACGTTATCAGTTACATGGGACTTAAAGAAGGTGAAATTTATCCTGAAGATTTAGAGATCACTCCAGCTTTATTTGATATAAAAAAGATTATAGGCGATACCAACTTTAACGCCTACATGATCTCTGGGGATTATAACAACATCCTATTAAATGACGCTATCAAGTATCAAACAGCTCACCGAGCCATGGCGAATGTTGAGTTAAAAGCTCTACAAAAAGCTGGAAGTGAGAGTGTAAGTTTCGCTAGATTCCAGATGATAGACTTTAAAAAGATCTCAGAAAGAGTAATCTCGGATCTAAATTCCGCTATCTCACAACTCTCTGGATCGGGCTCAGCCGCTTTTGAAGTTCTCTCCTTAAGTAGTCCCTTAGACATTTTAACAGGTTAGCAATATGCGCTATCAATTGCCAAACTTAGCTCCTATTATCCGGATCTTTACTGCGGAGTTTTCCGAGCTTGGAACATCTAAAAAAGTAATGGCTCAACTTATAGACCCTAGAACTAATCGTAGTTCAGGATTTAGTGAGCCCTTCAGAGGTCTGAAAGTATCGTCAAAGAGTAATGTTTCCGTAGGCACAGTCTTAGTAGGGTCTGACCAACGTAAGTACCTACTAATGGATAATGGCGTCTCAGATATAGGCAGTATTCAATTCACAACCTTTAAGTGTTTAGAGTTGCAAGAACAAGCAGTGAGACAAACACCAACGGAAACAATTAACGACACTACTTTGAGAAGTGTAAAAGGCTACGTCAATGCGGGGACAGTGTATTTTTCCAGAGAGTCTCTTGCCCCTATAGAGGATAATTTAAGAGTTCCAAATGATCATAGTGTCTGTGTTACGAATACACCTGTAAACATTGGGGATTTATTGGGAACAACCTTAATCCGAAGAGTAGAGCGTACTCTAGGAGTGACGAGGTTCTGGTTAGCAGGGGAAAATTTTGATGTCTAAGGTAAAGATCTCAACATCTAAAAAAGTAAACATAGCTCAGCTACTTGTTAAACCTATAACTGCTAAGTATAAAACTAGGGTAAATAAGATTGCTAGGGAAGAGAGCGACAGGCAAATAGGAGTTATGTTCCAGTGGATCGCTAACGAGATAAACAATACCTCCAAGGGCTACTCAAACATTTTTAAAGTTGTGAGGAATCAATCAAGAGTCCCGAAGTGGACTCCTCTAACCCCTGAATGGATAAAGGTAAAGAGCAGAAAGAATTTTCCTGCCGCTGAAGGTGGCAACGATAGATTTTTTAGTGCTAAGGGAGACTTGGCCGCGAGTCTGGGGGCTATAGGACCACGTAGCGTTCTGGGAGTACTGGGCAAAGCTAAGGCTAGGGTAAGTGACAAAGATTCTAGTATCAAGGTGCAGATAGCCCCAAACTTATCAAAGAGATTATATTTGAATTATCTAGAAAACCAGTTAGGTGCGTTGCTGTCTAAAGAGGACTTAGTAAAGTTGAATTCCTCTTCAGCAAATTACCGACCTCTCATAGGTCCCACACTACGTTACTTTGTCTCTCAAAGAATACCTAGAGCAATATTTAATAAGTTGAAGAAGGAATTAAAGTAATGCGAAATCATTATTATGATGTCATGACATCTTTACAACACTACCTCATCAGCTGGTCTAGAAGTAACCTATCGGATTTTTCAGGGATTACCTTCCCTCAAAATACCTCTCTAGTTACGTATAGGCAAGATCAAGATAGGTTATTTTCTTTCCGACAAAACAGCTGGCAGCAATTGCCTCATGATCATTATTATTTTGACTTTGATCAACACGCTGAAAAAGTGGGCTACCCAGATAACTCCTTCGTAGGATTGATGAACGTAGCTTGTGATGTCACTGACGGGTTCTTCAGGTTCGCAGCGATGATAGCAATATCAGTATCGGATAACACCACACTGGATAATCACCACCGTAAACTCGGCGAATTATTATCTGCTTTCTACCCTAAGCAAACTATCCCTATTCGGGACTTCACAAATAATCAGAGCTTAATAAATGCCAATGCTACAGTTGTTGATGCAGAACTTTTTCCAGTTTTGAAGTCTGAGGTTAGAACCCTTCAGAATATTGGTGTAAACATCATTTGTGACTTGCATACAAACATTTCTTAAGTTAGTATAATATAAACATATAATCAGGAGACTACAAATGGCAGGTGAAGCAAAAACCACTAATTTCATGGCGGGAAGTTTTACTGTCATGTTAGGAACAAGAGCTGAGACTCTATCATTAAACCCTGCAGCACACTCTATCGGATTAACCAAAGGTGTGTCTGTTTCCTCTGAAAGTACAGTAGAGGAATTAACCCAAGGTCTGCAAAATAGTGTCGTGGCATCGTTTAAGTCAGGTGCAAAAATAACACTGACGGCTGAGGTTTACGAGATCACTAAGAGAAACTTAGCTTTCGGATTATCACAAGACGGAACTTTGTTCCCCAGTGTGCCTCCAGTGACTTATCCGTTGCAAGCCAACATTGCAGCTTTAGCTACGACATTGACGTTAGCTACGGATTTAACACCCCAGTTTGCGATTGGAGACTTTATTAGAATTGCAGGATTAAACGATCATGTATATATTTCTAGACTATCCGCAGCTCCGGTATTCGCATCAGGCAATACAACTTTGACCTTTATCGGTTCACCTGTTCCCGTAGCTATGCTCGCAGCAAACACTCGTATCGGTAAAGTAGTACCTATTCACTTAGGTTCAAACGAAGAGAGTCCGTTCTTTGCAGCTAAAATCGTTGGTGTTCTACAAAACAATCAGCAGTTCGTGATGACTTTCCCAAGTGTTCGTATTTTGACAGGCTTTAATTTAACTCTAGCTTCAACCTTCGGACAGATGCCTTTTGAAATTACTCCTTATCCAGTATTGGACGATCACCCTCTTTTTGCAGACCCATATTTTCAATCTATGCTTGCAAGAACTTCTCAAGGTATGCACTTTTAAATTACCATCTATACCTCATACGGAAAAAGCCTCCACACTTGGAGGCTTTTTTCTTTACAAACTTCTACTACTATGTAATTATTGCATAACAATAACATACAACTTTAGGATTTCAAATGTCTACATCTGTAAAAAAAGCTACCCCTACCGAGAAAAAGTCTGTTTCGCTTCAAACTAGAGACTTCACATTCTTTCTAAACACTAAGGCAGTAGATGCTGAGGGTGTAGAAACTTCAGATAAGCTAAAAGTGTTCATGAGCTTTGGTAAGGTATCTAGGTTGGCTAGTATATTTAATGACTTAGGAGACGCTGTTAACTCTGCAAACAACCCAGCATTTTTAAACACGCTTGCCTTAGAAGCTATCCTTAAAGTGGACCTACTAACAGGCGAGGTCGCAGACATTGATAAGCAATTTGCTTATGAGATTCTAGAGGGGCTGTCTGTAGAGGATGGCGGGGAATTTGCCAACTGGGTTATGGGACACGTAATTGATTTTTTGTTAGATATTCAACAAAAACAAATGACGATGGTGGAGCGCAAGAAGGACGTAATGCAAACCTTAATGGATCAAGCGACAAGCTTGAAGGTCCCAGCGTCCTTAACCGATGGCACAGAGATCTAGGCTTTGAAGAAGCTTGTTGTTTAGCCTTCAATAAGGTTCCTTCTGAATTGACTTTAGATGTGTTCTGGAGATATACTGTGTTAGATGTTGATACAAAAGTTTCCATGTACATTCAAAAAGAAGAGATTTTAGTTATGCAGAATTATGAAAGCTTACTGTTAGCGGCTTCCGCCATATTTGCTAAGCCTAATAAGAATAACTCTGCTAATCAGATAACTTCTGTAAGCGACTTTCATAAGGTCATGGGCGGCTAATAATTTCACTGTGGAATAGACAATGGTTGAGCAAGTAGATGGAATTATTAATATTGATGCAGACCTCAGTAAGGGTCAGAAGCAGTTTGACAGGTTCAAGGAGACTATTGACGATGTCTTAGGCAGCCTTAAAAAGGTAGAGAAGACCATAAAGGATATAGGGAAGAACCCGCTCAGCATCATTAGTGAGGCAGATGTTAAACTGATAACTAAGACCCGTCAGAGAACAAAAGCTCAGCAAGATCGGGACTTGGGAGTACCTGCTAGATTACGGGAAAGTGAGAGACAACTTAGCTCAAGAAGATTGAGAGCTGAACCTGAGAATATAGTTGCTGGGGCTTTAAAAGAGAGAGAAGCCTCTACGAGAAAAGTTGCAGATCTAGGTAGAGAAATTTCCAAGACGCAGCGTACGGAATTAAATCTACGCAAGTTGACTAATAAGGAACAGCTACTAGCTACCGACATTGGGCGTAAAGTGCTTGCGGGAAAGGGCTTAGAAAATAAAGAGCTTCAGGAATCTTTAAAGCTTCACAAAGAAGTTACCGAGCAGATAAACGCGGCACTTGCTGCTCAAAAGCTTTTTGATAAATCTCAGATTGCAGCTAATAGAGTTATAAAGCAGCGAGTCAATCAGAATATTAGACGTCCTGAAAGCCTTGACCAAGATGGCTTAATAGCTATCACCAAAAAGAAGGGCTTAGATCCAGAGCAGAGAGTTGCGACACTTGATAAGATAAATGCTTTCAATGAGAAGGAAAGATCCGCAGAGCTTAAAAAAACCGCTGCAATTGAATTGCAAGCTAGTAAAGAAAAAGCTGCCGCTGAGAAGGAGAGAGAAGTACAAGCTACGGCATTGGAGAACAGAAGGGAACAGGCTAGAGTAGCTATTAACGCTTCAAAGGCTAGAATTAGGAAGGACGATGAGGCACAAGTTTTAGCACAAGCTAAAAGAGTATCTGAGGCTCAAGTAGCTATCAGCAAGGCAAAAGCTACAGCTGAGAAGGAAGCTACACAAACTGCGAAGGATAGACTAAAAGCTGGCAAGCAGTTACTTGAAAGCACTGGAGGTTTAACTAGAAACTTACAGGCCTACTCTAAACTTCAAACCTTGCAAAAGAAACAAGATGAAGATCTAGTAAGACTCGGCAAGTTGAAAGAATCCTCCTTAGGTAAGCAGAACTTTACGCTACAAAAACAACTCGCATTGGTGGGCCAACAACAAGCTCAGATAAATAGATTAAACTCTCAACTAGCTCAAGGCGGCGGGGGGGGAGGCGGTGGTGGCGTAGGTGGCAGATTAGAGGGGCTGTTCGCTGATGGTGGAGCGAGACTATTTAAAACTCAAGTGCTACTTAGATTCAACAACGCTCTTCAAAATCTAGCTCTTCAAGGGTTTCAAGGATCTCTTAGGTTTATCGCTGACTATGACGAAGCTCTAAAAAATGTTCAGGCAATATCTCTGAGCAGCGAAAAAAGTATCACATCACTATCTGAAGTGTTCCAAAAAGTCGGTAGCACTACTAAGTTTAGTTCTCTAGAAGTTGCTCAAGCAGCAGTCACTCTTGCACAAGCTGGATTCTCTGTAGATCAAATTAAAAGTTCAATTGGGGCTATCGCTGAACTAGCCACAGCAAGTGGTACGGATTTCGCAGCGGCAACAGATATTGCGACAACCGTTCTAACAGTGTTCCAATTGGAAGCCTCCCAAATGGGAACCGTTGCTAACGTGATGGTGAAAGCTTTAAATGATTCTAAACTATCACTGGATCAAATAAGTTTAGCTTTACAGTACGCAGGTAACATTGCCGCAGATTCTAACATCTCATTCACAGAACTTGTAGCGTCTTTCGGAACATTAGCTGACGCAGGTATTCGTTCAGGTTCCACAATCGGAACAGGAATATCACAACTCATAAATGATTTGAGAGTTCCCTCTGCAAAGTTAACTGAAGAAATTACTCGCTTAGGCTTAGGGTTCGCTGACGTTAGTATTGAAACTTTAGGCCTTACTAAGGTAATTGAAAACTTGAGGGAGGCAGGATTTACCACAGCTTCAGCCTTAGAATTTTTAGAGCTTCGCTCAGCTAGAGCTTTTTCAGGACTTGCAAACGGCACTACAAAGACAAAAGAATTAGCGTTGGCTTTGATAGGTACAGACGATGCCGCACAAGCTGCGCGGATACAAATGGAGGCTTTTAACAACATCGTAAAAAATCTTGTAGCCACATTCCAGAATCTCGTTCAACTTTCTTTGTCTCCCTATCTAGAAATGACTAAAGAATTACTTATTAGCACTACTGAATTTGTCAATTATTTAACTCAGTTCTCGGATCAAATAGGATTTGTGGTTGCAGGAATTACCGCGCTACTAGGTTTAAGGATCATAGCTTGGACTGCACAACTTCTGAGAGGATTATTAGGAATAAGCAAGGCTGCAACTGTACTAAGGCTAGGATTTACATTAATGGGTTCAGGTTTCCTCGCATTAATAGCCACGCCTGTTGGAGCTTTTTTCACAGCTATAGCTGCGGCAATAGGCGCAGCAACATTTGCCCTAAGCGATTACAATGAAGCATTAGATGATGCTTCTCAATTTGAGGGGAAAATTCTAAATCTGCAAAATGAGCGTAAAGAGGTATTAGAAAATCAAAACACTAGTAACAGTAAGCGGGATCAGTTTATAGCTATTCAATCGGATTTAATACAGAGAAAATCTGTATTAAAGGACGGTTCTCCAGAGTTAGCGCAATTTATAAAGACCTTGAACCTAACAGGATCTACAGAGAAGGACTTTAGAAAACTACCGAATAACGCTAGCTATGAACAAACCATGGCAAGAGTTACGGAGAATATAGATAAAAATTCTGAAAAATCTTTGAAGCTGGATATAGAGATTGCAAAAAATAGTGAGAGACAGATACTGACTTCTCAAGAGGTGGCTGACAATTTAAACTCTAACCTTATTAAGGGTTTTAACGAAGTTTCTCGGAACACTTTCGGACCGATAAAAACTGAGGGCATCTTAGGATTTTTTAAAAGTATAGTTACCCAAAGGGGTGTAAAAGATCAGTTCGCAAATACCTTCCCTAACGAGGAACGTTTAAGTGATTCCGAAGCATTACAATCTCAAGTTTTACAGAGTCTCATTCAAACCTTGAAAGGCTTTACTGAAGAAGAAGCGGCTTCTAGATCCTTTGACGCTTTGAATCTAATCCGAGGGGGCGTACCCGTCCCAGAGGCTCTTGGGTTTAAAGATCTATCTTCCGTCCTAGAAAACTTGCGGATACAAATAGACACTGGAAAAGCAGGAGCTATTGGGGACAAGGAAACTCAAGAAGCATTTATAGCTAATCTAGAACGTCTTAATGTTAGTCAACAAAATCAACAAAAACAAGTGGATAAAGCGCTTGGCTTAGCAAAGGATGCAAAGGTTAGGGAAGATAGAGCCAGAGGAGGTCTCACAGCTCTGGATCCCACTAGTCCTGAAGCGCAAACAGCTAAGGCAGTATTTGATCAGTTAACTAATAGTCTAGATACGCTGACTAAAGCTGTTGCTAGTCCTGAGCTTCAAAAGAGCTTACCTAACACACGGTTTGATTTAGGGGATGGTAACATTGGAGAGTTCCCAACTAAACGAGAAGATTCTAGCGATGAGTCTGTAAAGTTTCAAGCAGAGGCGATTTCAAAGGCATTTAAATTTGCATTAGATAACGCCAGTCAGTTTCTTAAAGAGGGGGAGGTTAAATTTTCAACGTCTCAAGTGTCAGGGCTAGATAAAACTATAGAGCTTGCGGCTATAGCCTTAAAGAATTTTAATGCCTTGACCTTGGAAGCGGATGATGTATCTAGAAACTTAGAATTAGATAGCTTAAATGTACAACTATCTGAACTTAAAAAAAATATAACTAGAAGAGACCAAGGGGTTTCTAGTGCAGAAAGTAACGAGCTGGCGGAAATACTTAACCGTCGGAGCGAACTTTTGTTTGAGACATTTAAAAAGGAGTTTGAACCTAACGCTTTTGCGCTTCAAAGAGATCCGAGGTTGAGCCCTCAAGAAGCTACAGATAAAATTGCATCAGTAGAGGCTCAAAAGGGATTAGATCTACAGCGGGAAGCCCTAGCAGAGTATGATTCAATTCTTTTAGATCAAGCTGAGAAGGCTAAGCAATTTGATGCGATAGTTATCAATCCTTTAGAGCAAGCATTTATTGATTTCACGAAGTCTGTTAATAATATTAATCAGGTTTTTGAGGATGAGGTTTTAGCGGCAAGACAAAATGTAGATAATCTAGATAGAGTATTACAGACCTTTGCAGCACCACAAAATAGAGGTAAGGTTTCTCAAGATCAAATTGACATTGCTCAAAGAGCAAAAGATAACGCAGAGGTTACGAATTTTGCGGCTATTGAAATTACTCCTAGAGTGAATAAGGCTAGAGCTCTCCAAAAAGCACAAGATGATTTAAAGACTCAAAGAGATGCTAGTCAGGAAAGTCTTGCAGGATTAGGGGAAAGACTGAGCGGGGCTACAACCAATCGTGAGAAGAGAGATTTAAGTCGTCAGGGTAATCAGATACAGCAAGACCTTAGACAGTTTGATGAAAAGATTTTAGCTAGCAGGGACGAGTTGAGAACCCTCTTCAGAGAGATTGCAGAACTAAACAAACAAGCATTGGCAATTGGAGGAGAAATAGTTCCTCAAACAGCTGGAGAGGCTGTTGAGACGTTTATACAGAATAAGGAAGCTCAAGTAACTGAGCTACGCACCTTAGGAGTCTCGGTCAGCGATGCCTTAAACGAGGCATTTAACTCCACTCAATCTGCCTTCGGAGATACGGTCTTTGGATTCGTGACAGGTACGGAAACGATTGGAGCCTCCTTCCGGAATATGACGACATCTGTACTAAGTAACCTAACTGAGATTGCTTCTCAAAGAGTTTCAGAGGGAATATTTTCCTCTCTGTTTGACTCTGGAGGCGGGGCAGCTGGGAGCTCAGTAGCCGGAGAGGGCTTCTCGTTTTTGAGAAAGGCTATAGGGTTCGCCTCTGGAGGTCCAGTTAGAGGCGGCAGACCTAACAGAGATTCTGTTCCGGCTATGCTTATGCCCGGAGAATATGTTGTTAACAAAAAAGCAGTTGACACTATTGGAGTTGAGGCGTTAGAGAGAATCAATAGAGGAGCAGCAGCTGGAAATGCTAGATCCTCAAATTTAGGTAGCCCAAGCTCTAGTAGTTCAGGTTCCAACGGACTCGTTAATGTTTACGTAGTATCACCAGACGCTGCTCCACCAATTGGTCCTAGTGACGTTATCGCAATCATATCTGATAACATTGCTAGAGGTGGGAGTATAAGACAACTCATTAAACAGGTAGCGATTTAGATGCAAACTTTTAACTTTCCAATGCACACTATAGAGAAGGTCTACCCACAAACTGGTGTGGGGGTTAAGTTCGGGAACTCGTACGAGTTTAGAAGTCCCTCACCTGCTCCAGATCAGATTGAGTATCGTCTATCTCTTCAAGGGATGCAGTATTATAGAAACGTTGGTGGAGTGTATGACCGAGCAATTAACCCCACCCGCAACATTCTACGCTTAGAAGATTTTTACTTATTTCACAAACTACATGCCAGCTTCTTGTTTGTTCACGCGGTGGACGGAACTGTCACTGTAAGATTTAAAAATCCTTTGATTATTCCTACAGCCTACCGAACTGGTATGGGGCAATTGCCACCTTTTGAAATACTTTTAACTTCTCAACCTTAGGGCTTAAAGATGTCAACTAATGCTCAACACAACATTGATAGGGTGAAACTAACATCTGAAGCAATAGTAGAATTATTTAGGCTAGAGCTTATCGGAGGAGGAACAATTTTCCTTAAGAATGACAACACGGTAACTTGGCAAGGTCACACGTGGGAAGGTTTAGCTCTAAACGTTACAGGATATTCCAACAACTCGGATCAGGAACTTTCCAGACCTACGCTCTCTATTGCCAACCCTGAGGGAATCTTGTCTCAGTATATTATATCTGGAGCGATGGAGAAGGCGATCGTAAAACGTATCCGAGTTCTCAAGAGCAACTTGGATAGTAATCTAAATATTTTTGAGCAGCACTCTTGGTATATCAGTAGGGTCATAGTTATAAACAAGGCTGTGATTAGTTTTGAATTACGAAACCCTGTAGATGGTCCTCAATTCCAATTGCCCCCTAGAAAGTTTCTTCCACCTGAATACCCTGCGGTAAGATTATGAGATTTAATCCTAGTTACATAGAGCTGAAATATGAACATCTATTAGGGAGAACCTTTATAGCTGGGTCACAAGATTGTTACTCAATTGTCAGGGACTTCTACAGGGATAATTTTAATATATTGCTTAGGGATTATGCTCGTCCAAACAACTGGATAGATTTAGGATTTAACTTATACTACGACAATTTTCACAGAGAAGGTTTTGAATTAGTAGATGCTAGGATGGATCAGCTTCGGGAGGGCGACTTAATACTTATGGCGTTTAATTCCATATACCCTTCACATGCTTCAATTTATGTGGGTAACGGTAAATTAGTTCACCACCTTCAATCTCGTCTCAGTAGCTGTGATAGTTTCAGAGGTCCGTTTAGAAATGCTATGACCGGAATATTGAGACATAAGCAAATAACTATTGAAGAACCTAAAGGTTTAGATTATGATATATCTAATTTACTTACGAGAAATTTATGAAACTGACATCTAAAACTATTGCTTCTTTAAAGGATAAACTTGACGAGAATGAGCGCATAGGGTTCATCACCCTTAACGGTAGAATTTTAGAGGTAGTGGAAACGCTTAACATTTCTCCTCAACCTAATGATAATTTTATGTTTAACCCTGATGATTTGCAAACATATGTTTTCTCAGGTGAGCATAAGACCAAAGCTACATGGCACACACACCCTACGGACAATGCAAATTTAAGTGCTAATGATTACGTTGGCTTCTTGAACTATCCAGAGTTAAAGCATATAATTGTGGCTAAAGATGAAATAAGAATCTACGAGGTAAAAGATGGAGCAATCTTCCAAACTACGCAAAATTAGAATTTTCTTCCACGGAAGTATTAAGAAGTTTCAACCTGCGGAAGAGGTGTGGGTTAACGCGGAGACTGCTATGGAAGCTCTAAGAGCGATGATTCATCTACACCCAGAAATGAAAGAGGTAGAAGTAAATAAGAAACCTGTCGTTCAAGTGGTAGGCGTTCAGTGTCGTACTCAATTGCAGCTACCTTGGACATCTGACGAACTACATCTCGTTCCAGCTATGATGGGAAGTGGAGGAGGTAGAGGATTAGGAGCTCTCTTTACTATTGTGATCGGTGTAGCGATTGCTGTAGCTGCCCCATACCTTGCCCCGGCTATCTTAAGTAAGACGATGGCTGCGGCAGTGGGTTCCTTCGGAATAGCTATGGCACTAGGAGGCGTGATGCAGTTGTTTCAACCTGCTCCTCAACGCGATACAGGAGCCGCAGCTGCGACCGACCCAGAAGGTTCTCGTTACCTCGGATCATCGGGCAATACCACAAAACTTGGAACTCCTATCCCTATCGCTTACGGAGTTAATCGGATATTCGGACACTTCATTTCTTTTGATGTTCGTGCACTAGATATGGCAATTAATACAAACTTAGCGTAGTATCCCATCATGCAAGAAATCATCCGCCGCAATATTCAACTTACAGAACAGATTGAAGATAAAGAGATTATCTTGATTGATCAAGATGGTCAAACTTTAACAGGTTCAGGTTCAGGGAAGCAGAAACAAAGTTCTGCTCCAGCTTTTACTAGAACCCCAGACACCCTACGTTCTGCGGATACTGTAGAAGTTATCTTAGCTCTTTGCGAAGGACCTATAGGTGGACTCCTAAATGGAGGCAAAACTTTCTATGTAGGAGACACCCCTTTAGAGAACCCTGACGGAACTTTTAACTTTGAATACTTTGAACTATACTTCAAAGCTGGAGCGCAATTGGGAGGGGAGACTCCCATCGTACCTGCGCTTGGAGGAATCACCGACAATTTTAACGTAGGAACAACCCTAGCATCGGGGATCCCTGTAACCCGTCAGATTTCTACACAGAACTTTGACGCTTTAGATCTTCGCTTTACTATTAGTCAACTGTTTCTTCAAAACGATAGCGGCATCTACGAAAATGATTTAGCTGTTGAGGTGCGCGTTAAGAGAAGCACTGATCCATCTTGGGGTGCACCTAGAGCCACCTTCAATGTAAACCTCAGAGGTAAGACCACATCTGTTTACGTTAAAGAGATTAGAGTCCCCTTAAGAAATACTGACCAGTGGTTTTGGCAAGTTCAAGTAACTAAAATATCTCCTGACAGCACAAATGCTGCCGCAACAGATATTGCTTGGGAAAGTTATCAAGCTGTTCAAACTGGACCGAGACAATTTGCTAATACCTCTACAGTTCAAATTATAGCGCGAGCCACTAATCAGTTTTCTTCTGTGCCGCAGTTTAGTGGGATTTATCGGGGAGCAATTATACGGGTTCCGACAAATTATAATTCTGCAACTAAAAGCTACGTAGGCAATTGGAACGGAGCTTTTAAATTTGAGTATACTGATAACCCCGCTTGGTGCTTATATGATTTCATAGTCAACGACCGTTACGGTATCAGTAGTATCAATCCTTTATTTGTTGATAAGTACGACTTTTACGAAGCTGCCGTTTGGTGTGATGAGGTAGTATCCAACGGTGTTGGGGGAAGTGAGCCTAGGTTTACCTTCAGTGACTACATTCAAGAGCTGACATCAGGATTAGAGAGAGCTAGATATATCGCGGGAACAATGGGGGGAACCGTCTACGATGATGGGAACGGAACATTAGTTCTTAAGGTTGATCGTAACGATGCCGCAAGCCACCTATTCACTTATGAGAATATAGAGGAAGCTGGGTTTAGCTACAGTTACACAGACATCAATACCCGCTTCAATGACCTTACAGTTTCGTTTAAGAACCCAGAGTTGAACTATGAGGAAGATAGACGTAGGGTAACAAACCCCACACACATAGACACTTATGGGAGGATCCCGTTTGACTTTATTGCTGTAGGATGTAACTCGGAATCTGAAGCTCTGAGACGTGCTTACTACAGAATGAATAGTGCCACCACTGAAACAATGATGGTATCATTCAAGACAAACCGTTTGGGTTCAGCCGTGAATCCTTTTGACGTTATCTTGGTATCAGATTCTGATTTGGGTTATGCATTATCGGGAAGGGTTAAATCTCTAAACGTTGGAAGAACTCAAGCAACCTTAAGAGACCCACTGTTTTTAGAAGCTGGAGTTCAGTATGAAGCGCATTTCCGTGTTCCCCAAGGAATAATATCTAGGGTAGTAACAACTCCCTCTAGTGGACTCGTTACCCAATTCAATTTAACTTCAGCATTGCCAGAGGATGTTCCAGAGTTCTGCACCTTCACCTTGGGTCAGTATAACCAAGCGGGAGCCCCAATCGGTATCGGCGCACCTAAACCGTTCAGGGTAACGAACATTGCCGAGGTGGACGGAAACCCTGATGCTATTGAGATAACCGCGATAGAATTAAATCGTAACAAATTTGAGGATAGTGAAAATCAGGTAGTATCTACTCCTACAGATTACTCAGCAATTGGTGATCCATCCAACATACCCGGACCTACATCCGTATCCTTTCTTGCGGTCTACTCTAAGAGTGACAACCAAGTGTGGACTGTGGTAAGTGTGACCTTTCCAAATAACCAGTATCGCTTTTACTCTGGAGATTTTGAAGTGTGGACTCGTAGACTTGTGGCTGGAGTTCCTGTGGGATCTTTCCAGACACAGTCAGTATTTTATGGGGACACGTTAAAGGGACACCCAGCTGGACCACATGAGGTTAAGGTTGTTCCCTCTAACACCTTCGGACAAACTCCTCCTTTAGCATTAATGCCTACTTGGACATATAATTTTGCTAGCACTAGTCAGGTGGGAATACCTCCTAAAAAGATCTTAGGATTGACGACTACTCAGACGAGAACAGGGTTCTACATTAACTGGACTATTGAACCCGATCAGCAGGATCTTGTTCATCACTTCATCATCCGAGAAGGTGCAACTTTTGAAACCTCTGTAATTCTTGCAAACAATGTTCAAGAGTTTTTCTACCTTGTAGACCCCATGGCTAAGCGTAGTTATACTGTTTGGGTGTCAGCAGTTTCTATAGGGTTCGTAGAAGGTCCAGCTGAAACTATCTCTTTCACAAATTCTGCACCGTTGCCTCCTGAGAACCTTACTGTTGAAGTAGCCTTTGAAACTATCATGATCTTCTTTGATCGCATGAGCGAAGTTGATATTATAGGTTACAGGATTCAGTATCGCAAAGTAGGGGAAACTGTTTACTTGGATATGAATCCTTCAGGACTGTTTGATCAAGGTGAATCAGATACCGCTTACGAGTTTAGGGTAGCAGCTCAGGATCCTCTCACCCAGATACTAGGGGACGAGATTTGGGGTAATCCCATCTCTGCACGGACTCGCTCAACGCTTTCTGTAGAAAAATCGTTTGATGACGTCCGACAATTAACCTCTGTAAACTTGGTAAGAAATGGATCGTTTGAGCAGGATTTAAATCATTGGGTTGTAGAGGGAGTTGGGGGAGAAGTTTTATCCTCTCCGAGTGCACCTTACGCTGATCCGTTAAACGGAACTTCAAAAGTTTTGAGGCTGACCTCTACTACATTAGTATCTAAGAAGTTTGTGATACGACCTAAAGGAACTTTCAGCGTATCTGTAGAGCTGCTAAGAGCTACGCTATTAGCGCAAGCTGGAGCAAATCACTCTTTCAACCTACTGGTTTACAATCAAAACAATGAGATTATTAAGGAGTATACTCAAGCTGAGGGTAAGAGACTTATAGATCCCGAAGAGCTTGACCCTGTTGAGTGGAGAAGATTCAGTTCAACCTTCACTATTCCAGAGTTAGGAGTTTGGGCATCGTTTAAGTTCACAGCAAACGGGGGATACATATTCATAGATGGGGTTCAGGTTCAAAAAGGTAACGCTGCGACAGCATTTAACCCTCACGTGTCTGAAGAAATTTCTGCCGAGGATCTAGGACTTATTGCTATCCCTGATCTAACACTCCCCAATACCCCCTCGGCTTTTACTGTGAGCAGTTCTTTTAGATCTATCACGTTAACTTGGAGCGCACCCACTAACAAGCCAGTTGCTACCTATCAGATATTTAGAAATACTGTTTTGATAGGGACATCTGATGCACCTGTTTTCTCTGACACTCCTCCAGTTACCGCTCAAAATTACTCGTATCAGGTGAGAGCTGTGGATGCTAACGGTAACACTTCTGCACTTTCGGTCGCAGCAACGGGAGCTACCACACCGTTAACCTCTGCGGATTACGCGAACCTTTCAATCATAGGGGCAAAGATTGCTGACGCTGCAATTGATAGTGCAAAAATATCTGATCTCTCAGCAGCTAAAATCACATCTGGAACTATCACAGCGGGAAATATTTCCGTAGGTAGCGATCGTCTACGTCTTGAAGGCGCAGATAGACGTATAATAGTTCTAGATGAGTTAGGACAGCAAAGGATTATCCTTGGTAGGTTAGGAGCAGGAACACAGAACTACGGTATTCAAGTGTTCAGTAACACAGGACAGGTAGTGCTGGACGCTGACGGGTTAGGGCTTAATGTTGTAGGCCCCAATCAGGTTCTCAGTGGGGCAATAGGAACAGATAAGATTGCAACAAATGCGATCAACGCTGATAAGATTGCCGCGAACTCTATCACGGGTGTCAAGATCCTAACTAATGCAATTGAAGCTCGGCACGTTGTATCAGCATCCATCACCGCAGATAAGATAGCGGTCGGTCAACTCTCAGCAATCACTGCTAATCTAGGTTTAGTTACAGCAGGGATTATCAAGGGTGCGGGACTAGCTTCCACCACCAACTTCTGGAACCTTGGAACTGGAGAGTTCTGGATAGGCCCCGCGAATCAATCCTCCTTTCTTAGATATGATCCTATAACGGATAAGATATTAATAAAGGGAGACGTTGTATTCCAAGCGACAACTGTAAACTGGAATCAAGTTTTAGGTCGTCCGATGAACCTTGCTACGCTAGACCCTGACAGGGCAATTAAGATAGATGGGGTTCAAGCGGGAGCGGATAGAACATCCTTGAATACTGCCAAAGATGTTTTTGCAGTAGGCGGCAGACCTGCAAGTGACGTTTCATTTTGGGCAAGCGATCCGGCAGTACGCATAAATCAACAGACAACAACTATCAATGGTGGTAAAATTACTACAGGGTCAATTACTGCTAATCAGATTCAGGTTGCTAATCTCTCAGCAATCACGGCTAACTTGGGAACTATTGTAGCGGGGAGGTTACAAAATCCTAATAACAGTTGCTTCATCAACGTGACAGCAACTGGGATTGATCAATTTATTAACTGTAATAATAAGTTTATCGTTGATGCACTCGGAAATGTTTATCTTGAAAACTTACAAGTTAATGGTAACGCAATTATAAACGGGACAATTACAGCGGACAAGGTAGCTCACGGATCGCTATCTGCAAACTACACAGGGCAGGATCAGGTTTTTGTTCCAAACCTTGTAGGTTCAGAGATTCTAATTGTTCAAGCTGTGAAGTATGCTACGTTGTCTCCAATGCAGGGGGGACATCCGGGTTTAAGCAGAGGCTTTAACCATGTGATTGTGACTGCTCATAATTTCGGTAATGGGCCACTATCTCATTTAGGCGGTGGTCCCTTCCTAAGAGCAGGACTTGTTCAAGGTGGAGGAGGCTTCCTGATAGATAACACAGGGACAATGACGGGGCTCAATGGGAACGCTAATTTAACAGTCTACTATTTCTCTCAAGGCTCATGGTGGAGACTGCGCGGGGTCCTATTATATGTTACGAGGCTTAGAAGGTAATTATGAATAACACAATTTTAGAAAGCGGTATAACAACTCTGACACGTCCTGTAGGAGTGCAAGAGTTTTCGTTTGACGATTTTACGCGCAAGATGGAACTAGTTAATTTTTTCGCTTACTGCCGATCTTTTAACCTTCTCCCTGTGGGAGGAGATTATTCTAGGCTCTTCTTGATTAGATTAACGTATAATCATTTACTTGGAGCGTCTCACACGACCTCACAGGCAGCAGAATTAGCTTGGCTTCAGCTGCAAACCTCTTCACTCCTTTCAAGTAGAGAGGCACTTTGGAAGTTGTACTTCTCTCAACATGCAATTGTCGCTGACGTTCAAGGTTTAACTTACGGAGGACTATCCTTAGAAGCCGCTTATCGTAAGTTTTTAGCTGAATATGTTGGAGAAATCTTTACATTTGATGAGTCAGCGTTTATAACTGAATTACTCACATTCCGATTGAGTCGAGTCTATCAAGATAGTTCTACAGTTTCTGACGTTGTCACCTTCCTACGACAGATGTTTCGCCAATTTAGTGATTCGTGTTCCGCTTCAGATACTGTAGCTATCTTGATAAATAGAAGCTTTAGCGACAATTCAGCTTCTCTTGATAACATAACTATGAGCATGAACAGAACTTTCTTTGACTCTGTAAATGTGTCTGATACCTTTACCTTTACAGGTGGCGCAGCTCAAGATGAAAATAGCCTCTTCACGAGTGAGGGAGCAAGCGTAAATGAAACAATCTCCCTATCCTTTATCAAGGTTGTAGCAGATCTCACAACGGTAGTAGACTCCATATCTCTAGAAACCTCTGTAACTTTTTCCGATCAGTGTAACGTATCTTCAAGCTTGAGCTTTATACTTGGAGGGATACTAGACGTTAATGAGGTATCTAGTAATGAGGACGTTTATTTGATTCTCATGAATAAAAGTTTCTTTGAAACTATAAATGTTACCGAAGATGTCATCACCGGATATGTGGGATTCAACGCGGGTAGGTTCGGCAGTTATTACTTTGGAGCCTAGACATTTATCAATTGCTTATATAATTTTTTTGAACTAATATGATGTAAATAACTTTTATAGTGGAAAACTTAAACATGTTTGATTTTGAAAACGACTCAGTAAACTGGCAGAAGCCGGGGTTCTCAGATTTTGCTAAGATTAAAGGATCAGTCACAGGCGTGATGACAAACGAGAATGGGGAAGTAGTTTCTCAATTTGAGGATAAGAATCTCATTGTGGCCTCAGGGTTAGCTTGGCTAGCAAGGGTTTTTGCTGGGGAGGTTTTCAACGGTATGACACACATGGCGGTAGGAACTTCTGCAACAGCTGCCTCCACAGCTCAAACAACTTTAGTAGGTAGTGAACTTGGTCGCGTTGCAGTGGCAAGTAGAACACGAGTAAACAATCAGGTAACTGTAATTGCCACCTTCCCTGCGGGCGTTGCCACTGGAGCTTTAAACGAAGCTGGAGTATTTGACGGATCCTCTGGAAGCACAATGTTTGCTCGGATTGTGTTTGGAGGCGTTCAGAATAAAGGCGCAAACGACTCTTTCCAAATTACTTGGGTATACACCTTTAATGCAGGATAATTATGCCTAGATATACCAACGACAATCCTGAGCTGTTCGGACCTAACTCTATTCCGAACCCCGATCAACTTACTAATGGTTTGACTTTAGGAGTCCACGGTTTTGATATTCGCACCCTGTTTCTTGCTGTCAGTACTGACGCGGCTAGAAAGTTTAGCGGGAACCCTAACGGGCAGGTAGAAGCAAGGTATGTGGGTGCAAAATTATACAATCCTGTAAGCGGTGACTTGTGGATATGTTCGGTTGCTGGAGACATTAACTCTACAGTCTGGGTTAATTACTCACTACATGTTGCAAATCAAGCGGCAGCAGTTGCAACAACTAACGCCATCGTGATGGCTATAGCTCTCAGTTAATAAAGGAACATCATGACTTCAAATTTCAGATCTGTATCTATTGTAGTAAGCACTACGGAGGCTCAACTTTATCAGTGTCCTGTGGGGAAGCAAGCAATTATTACTCAATCCTCCTTCACTAATGTGACGAACCTTGGTGTCAACATAGACTTGATATATAGATTTAATAATGGGGGCAGCCCTCAAGATAGAAGAATCGTGGATGATTTACCTCTAACTGCTAAGGCTACTTGGAGCTTTGCTGACATGGGGAAACTTGTTTTAAACCCTCTAGACTCCATTAGAGCTGTCTGCACAGATTCAAACGCAGTAGACGCTATCGTCAGCGTTCTAGAACTTGACACATAATTAGAGGATTGACATGGTATATATTGCAAACGCTCCAGACTTTGGCACAAAGCTATACTCAGACTTAGACCTTAATGGTAGAAAGATAAGTGGTGCAGGAATCTTAACAGGTAGAGTAGACCTTCAAAGTTTCTCAGCATTGAGTAACAACATTCCTGTTACTGATTGTAATGGATCTGTATTACTTGCGAGCAGAGATACTTCCAACTCCACGTTCGTGTTACCCGTTGCCGAAATAGGTATGATGTTCACCGCCTACGTTCAGTTTGCTAGGGTGTTAAATGTAACTCCTAACGGAGGAGATAGAATCGTAATGGGCTCTACGCTCGGAAACATCGGACAAACAATTGCAAGCGGTGGATCTATAGGTGAGCAATTAGGTTTAATGTGTATCGCTTTAGGTTCTTGGGTTCTCGTTCAACGTAGCGGCGCGTGGCTGTTTGTATAATTTAGGAGTGACGTATGAGAATGATCGGAAGAGCTGGGGATAAGATATTTACCCCCTATGAACAGTTTAATCCCCACTTTTTGGCAGGGATATTTAAGGACTCAGGAACACCCAATCTCGCAGGCCCCTTAAGATTTTCTCAACCCACAAACGGAGATCAATTTGCTGAGGTTACTACTACTTTTACTCCTAGCTTAGCATCATTAGGGATTACGCAAGTACGAAAACTAGTGTGGTTTAATAACATTAATAAGGTAGCTATCTTAACAGACTCTACCGCTGCGGGTTTAGGTATTTTAATTTACTCATTTGATGGTGTAAATTTTATTGGGGACGTAGACACTTCAGCTGTAAGTGGGGCAAGTTTAACGGACTTAGAAATCAGACCTCAAGACGACGTATTGATTGCGACAGTAACTACTGTGGGCGTTCTTAGACAATACAACTTCAACGGTTCAGCATTGACCTATGTGGGGCAACCGGCATTTACTGGGCGTCACCCTAAGTTTTCACCTGACGGATCTAAATTATTTACATCAACAAGTGCTTATAGTCCTTTCTACAGGGTCACAAACTTCATATCCGGAGGTTTCACAACAGCGTTGACAACTGGAGGTACTGTTCCACCCAATGATATAGTAGGGGGGGAATGGTTAAATAATTCTACTGTAATTATGACCTTCTTGAGACCAACTAATCCTACAACCTTTACAGCATTATATACAATCTCTGGTTCAACTATCACTGGAGCAGGTAATTTAGAAGGCTCTGGAGGATTTAACCCCATCAGTTTGGTCGTGTCTAAAGATAAAACACTTATGGCTATTAGGTTGAGAAACCCAAATAACACACAGAATTTTACCCGCATAGTTAAAATACATCCTACAACTTTCGCTTGGACAAGTTTAACATTCTCAGGAGCTCCCGATCCCGCTTCCTCTATTAATTTTGCCAATTACACTTTTTCCTCAGACAATAAATTCTTAGCCACTGCGTTTTATCTAGCCCCGCATTTTAATTTGCGTATTTGGGAACTCAATAATGCTACAAATGTTTATTCTCCTGTGTCCAGTATGGTTTACTCTCCAAGTTTAGCTGCTAATAATAAAGTCCTTATACCCTTCTTCAGGCAAACAACTTAAAAAATTTCTACTTTACAATCGTAACTTTGTAATGTACTATAACTTCTCTACAAAAGTTACATAGGATTAAAACATATGCTTACAATAAAATT
>Ga0222708_1000021_pt1 | contig 44474 bp, 34 predicted proteins | sample AntAcemetage1576_FD_179806 | JGI IMG/M metagenome (GOLD analysis project Ga0222708, IMG submission 179806) | Saline water microbial communities from Ace Lake, Antarctica - #1576 | ecosystem: Environmental > Aquatic > Non-marine Saline and Alkaline > Saline | place: Antarctica: Ace Lake... | reverse complement strand
TCCCATATGGCCCCTTCTTTAAATACACTTCTAATCCACTTATCGGGTCTGTGCCAAGAACACGCTCGCTTGGTTTATGATCTTCCCTGCCTCCTGCTTCATCGTATAAATCTAATTCCCTTGTATACTTACAATCTGGGTATTTATCGCAAGAAACAAAAGGACCAAACTTACCAATCCTGATTTGCAGCTTACCTTCTTCACATTCTGGACATTTCTTAGGATCGCTACCATCCTTTGTTTTAGGAAACACATGATTTTCTAACAATGGTTCTATAGCTTTTATCACTTCCTCTATTGAATGTTTATGCGCATCTTCAACTGATTTATGAAAATCCTTCCAAAATTGCTTTAATAAATTTTTCCACTCCATTTTTCCATCAGAAATACTATCCAGCTTATCCTCCATCTCTGCTGTAAAACTATATTCAACATATTTATCAAAGAAGCTCATCAAGAATGCAGTAACTATTATTCCTCTTTCTTCAGGGAAGAAACGCCTATTCTCCATCCTTACATAGTTTCTATCAAGTAATACAGATATAATAGAAGCATAAGTTGAAGGCCTGCCTATACTTAGCTCCTCAAGCTTTTTCACTAAGCTTGCTTCACTATATCTTGGAGGAGGAGATGTAAAATGTTGATCTGGAATTACTTTTAGTAATTTAAGAACCTCTCCCTCAGAAAGCTCTGGTAAAATGCCACCATCATCTTCTTTCTCGCTATCAGAATCTAGTGCTTCTTTATAAACTTTATAAAAACCATCAAATAACACCACAGAGCCAGTAGCTTTTAATCCCAGACTTTTCTTATTATTAACTATCATTACAGTCATCTGATCTAAAATAGCACTACTCATCTGGCATGCTACTGCCCTTCTCCAAATCAATTCATACAATTTTAACTGATCTTTTTCTAAAAACTTTGAGATTTTATGCGGAGTTAAGTGCACATCTGTCGGTCTTATAGCTTCATGAGCTTCTTGCGCATTCTTAGACTTACTTTTGTACATTCTTGGACTATCTGGCAAATACTTTTTACCATAAGCTTCAGCAACGTGATTACGTATCTCGTTCACACTATCCTGAGACATATAGACCCCATCAGTCCTCATATAAGTAATAAGACCAATAGTTTCACCATCTATGCCTATCCCTTCATAAAGTTTTTGAGCTAGAGTCATAGTTTTTTTAGCACTGAAACCCAATTTTCGTGATGCATCCTGCTGCAAAGTCGATGTAATAAAAGGAGGGTAAGGATTACGTTTCTGCTGCTTCTTCTCAATCGATTGGACTTTATACTGTGAATCTTCTAATTCTAATACTATAGGTTTTACAGTTTCTTCATCAGGAAGATCAAATTTATCTAGCTTCTTACCTTTAACGGAAACTAGAGTAGCTGCAAATTCAGCTTTCTTAGCTGCAAAATCACATTTTATTGTCCAATACTCCCTTTCTATAAATCTTTCAATCTCTGCTTCTCTATCAGAAATCAAACGCAAAGCCACAGATTGAACTCTACCTGCAGATCTGCTCCCTGGTAATTTCCTCCATAATACTGGAGATAAATTAAAACCAACTAAATAGTCTAAAGCTCTACGTGCCTGCTGCGCGTTCACTAAGTCCATACTAATATCACGCGGTTTCTTTAGCGCCTCTAAGACAGATTTCTTAGTAATCTCATGAAACACAATACGTTTGAACTTAACATCCTTCTTTATAGCTTTATTCTCTTTCAGAACTTCAGCAACATGCCAAGCTATAGCCTCTCCCTCTCTATCGGGGTCAGTTGCTAGATATACTGTATTTACTCCCTTACAAGCTTTAATAATTTCCTTCACCTGCTTTGCAGACCTATCATCTACTGCATAATGCATGTAAAAATCATTATCAGGCTCAACAGAACCATCTTTAGAAGGTAAATCTCGTATATGACCATAAGAAGAAAGAACCTTAAACTCTTTTCCTAGATATTTATTTATGGTCTTTGCTTTCGCAGGAGACTCAACTATTACTAAATCCATATTAACTCACTACTAAAGAGATATTATTCCCAGTTCTCTGCACAATGTCTTCTAATTCAAGTTCCACAATAACCAATAAGGCAATCTTTCTTGAAATCTTTATATTGTTTACTAGATCATCTAAGTCTACAGCTGCAGCACTAAGCCTAGATAAGATTAATTCTCTTATTTTATCAAGATCTTTTTCTAATATTTTTTCATCAACAACAGCTTCATCTTCATCATTATGACATTTATATTCAAATAACTCTTCTTGAACAACCATACTACCATCCAGAACGCTTATTATATCCTCTGTTTTTTCAAACAGATATGCCCCTTGCTTTATCAAAAAATTTGTACCAGAGTGACGAGTGTCTAATGGAAATCCAGGAACAGCAAAAACTTCTCTGTTTTGTTCTATGGCAAACTTTGCAGTGATCAAAGAGCCAGACTTAATACTTGCCTCCATAACTAAAGTTGCAAGAGAAAGACCAGCCACTATTCTGTTTCTTTGGGGAAAATTTTGTGATTTTGGAGATGCTCCAAAACTATTCTCAGTAATAATCAATCCCTTCTCTGCTATTTCTTTGTATAAATTTTTATTTTCTGGAGGATATATATTATCAATCCCTCCTGCAATTACAGCAATAGTACCAGTCTCTATTGATCCCATATGAGAATAACTGTCAACTCCTCTGGCTAAACCAGAAACAACTACGTATCCTCTTTTACCGACTTCTTTGGAAACCTTATAAGAAAATCTTTCGCTATTTGCGGAAGAATTTCTTGAACCAACAATCGAAATTTTCTTCTTACATAGCAACTCAAGATTCGTACCAAAAACAGTAATCACTGGTGGATAATCTGGAATTAATTTCAACAGCTCTGGGTATAGATTATCTTTATAATAGATTATCTGAGCACCAAACTTTTCTACTTTCTCAATTTCTTCAAAAGCTTTAGACTCAGAACAAATTTTGATACGCTTTGAAACTCCCTTTTTTTGCAGGAAACTTGGTAATTCTTCCAATGCTCTGGATGCTGTGCCAAACAATTCCAGTAGAGATATAAACGTTTTGATGCCTAAATTCTCAGAACGAATTAGCCTAAGAGCAGATAGTTTCTCTTGCGAGATATTGTCACAATCTTGAATCATGATCCAAAGAAAATGGACACATTCCCATGTCCCGAAAGTTTATAATTTTTCTGAATGAGATGTCAAGTAATCTGCAACACCTTCTGATGTAGCTTTCATACCGGTTTCTCCTTTCTGCCACCCAGCAGGACAAACTTCTCCGTGCTGCTCATGGAAGATCAATGCATCAATGGTTCTCAAGGTTTCATCAACATTTCTTCCAAGTGGAAGATCGTTGATTAGCTGATGCCTAATAACACCTTCTCTATCAACCAAGAATGTACCTCTTAGAGAAACTGAGTCATTTAATAACACATTATAATCTCTAGCTATGTTTTTTGTTAAATCAGAAACTAGAGGGAACTTTACGCTACCTATACCTCCTTTGTTAATTTCTGTATTTTTCCAAGCTAAGTGAGTAAAGTGAGAATCAACACTAATACCTATTATTTTAACACCTCTAGATGCAAAATCTGCAACTCTATTATTAAAAGCTATGATCTCAGATGGACATACGAAAGTAAAATCCAATGGGTAAAAGAATAACACAGCCATATCCTTACCTCTAAAGTCATGAAAAGTGAAGTTTTCATTAATACTATTATCTTCCATAACAGTAGCAGCTTTAAAGTCAGGCGCTTTTGTACCAACTAAATTCATAATTTTACTCTTTTATAGTTATAAAATAATTAATATTACTATAAATAATATATATAAGTATAAATCGCAACCACATAAAACATTAATTGACACATGAGGTTTCTGAGATTATAAAATTCGGATGCTAAGTGCATTTCCAAGGCGGGGTAGCTCAGGTGGTTAGAGCAACGGAATCATAATCCGTGTGTCGGGGGTTCGAGTCCCTCCCTCGCTACCAATTTTATTAAAAAAAGATTAGAGTATTTGAAAATACAGTCATTTTACTGTATCATTTTACTTGTTTAAAAAATACTATAACTTCTATTAAATAATATAACAAACTACGCATATAAAAACATGATAGAGATGGTAACTATAGCCGGAGATGGCGCTGGAGCTCTTGTTTTATATAAAGGACTAATACCTTGTGTAAAAAAAATCTTTATTCACACAAATACATGTGAAATATTTAAAAACATGCGAAAGGTGGATGAATTTACTAATGAACTTCTTTATAGCCCCACAAAAACCGTGATATGTTCTGCTTATGCTCCTATCATAGACACAGAGACTTTAAGAGAAAAAGAATTTTTAAATATACATTATGCACCTCTTCCAAAATACCGTGGGATGCACCCTATAGTATGGGGTATAATCAACAACGAAAATTATTTAGGATGGACTCTACATAAAATGGATCAATGGATAGATTCTGGACCAATAATATATCAGTATAAAGTTAAAAACGATTACAAGTCTTCTTCTATAGATTATATGAATTTATTTCATAGAAAAGTTCAAGAAACTATTGGAGCTACCTTGTTAAATTACTTAACTGGTAAAATTAGACCTACTCCACAAGATAAGAAAGAAGCCACTTGGGGTATAAAAAGAAACTTGCTAGACTGTAGAGTTAATTTTAGTTACACACATAAAGAAATAGTTAATTTATTTCGTGCATTAGTCGAGCCATATCCACTTCCTTTCATTGAGAAAGATGGAGTAAAGTATTTTATAAAAAAATACAAATTACACAACCAAAATATAAAATCTTTAACTTTAGGTACAATAACAAATATAGACGACGAAGGAGTCTGGATTAAAGTAAGTGATGGTTATTTAGTTGCACAAGAATTATGTAATAACAAAGGTGAAGTAATAAATAGAACCCCTTTTAAAATAGGAACTCGATTAGATAAATGTATACAATCAAACGTTTTGACAAAATAAAAGATAAATTAGAATGGAACCATTTTGTATCTAAATCAAAAAATGGAACATTTTTATTCTATAGAGATTACATGGATTATCATTCAGATAGATTTGAAGATCATTCTCTACTGATTTACAGAAAGAAAGAGTTGGTAGCATTACTTCCTGCAAACAGCAGAAGAGGGGAATTTATATCTCATGAAGGATTAACATACGGAGGTATTATTTCTTCATATAATATGAAAGCCTATAAAATGTTAGAAATATTTGACATAATATTAGAGTATTTAAAATCTAAAAAATTTAAATTATTTGTATATAAAACCATACCAACTATATACCATAAAACACCTGCGGAAGAAGATCAGTATGCACTTTTTATAAATAATGCGCACCTATTTAGAAGAGATATATGTACCGTAATTCCACTAGAGAATAAATCACCAAAAAAACTATTTGAAAGATGTAGAATAAGAGGTATAGACAAAGCACGTAGAGATGGAGTTTTAGTCAAAGAATCACATAATACTAAAGATTTCTTTCATATAATTGACAATGTTTTACAAAAGAATTTTAATAAAACAGCACCACACTCTTATAAAGAAATATCTTTATTGATGGAAAATTTCCCCTACAATATACATTTGTTTGCTTGCTATCTGAATGATAAAATAATATCCGGTGCATTAATATATGAAACTGATACTGTAGCACATGCGCAATATGTTTTTAGCTCTGAGGAAGGAAAAAATCACTGCGCTAATGATATGATGTACAATTTTTTAATACAAGAAAGGTTTTACGCTAAATCATTTTTTGATTTTGGAATTTCAAATGAAAACAACGGAAAGCACTTAAATCATGGATTGATATCGCAAAAAGAATCATTTGGAGGTAGATCCATTTGCCATGACTTCTATAAAATAGACTTATAAAATTAAATTATAAAAAAATGGCAAAAATACTTTATATATGCCCATCACACATTAAATCATTAATTAATGGACCCTTCCATGAACAACTCATCCATGCCCTTGTAAAAGCCGGCAATAAAGTTTTATTGATGAAAATAAATGATTTCACTCAATACTCCCTGAGATCAAATAAATTATTATCAATAATAAACGAAAAAAAATTAACATCTACCATTCAAAATTTTGGCCCAGATATAGTATTTTCTTTCAATCATTCCATGTATTACCCTATATTAAAAAAATTAGACTGTCCTATATTAGTATTTGGAGCAGATAGTCCGCCAACATGGATTGACCCAAACATTATAAAGAAAAATAAAAATAGATACAAAGCTCTTCACTTCTCTGAAAGTACAATAGCAAGCGCGCAATCTATGGGTATAACAAATAATGAAGTTATAGGCTATGCTTCCGACATGACCTCAGAACAAATCCCTAAAAAACACAACATCTCCTTCATAGGAACAAAATTCCGGTCAGATTCAGTACAATTGTTCTTAAGAAAACACAGACATGATATGAAAATTCTTAAACAACTATATATAAAATTAAAGACTATTAAAAGCAACCCCTTAGAAAAAATAACATTTCAGAACCTTAACCATCTTGATTTATTATCAGCTTTGTCAGAAGAAAAGAGAAATTTTATACTTAATTCAATCTCTGACCTTGGTCTAGGATTGTACGGAGATAGAGATTGGATTACAAATTCAAATCATTCTCTAGATATCATGAATTCATATAACAATTCTACAATTTTCACATGCAAAGGAAATCAAGATTTATATAATTCCAGCAAATTATCTATAAATATATCTCATGCACAATCAGATACCGAAAACATGCCCTTCAGAGTATGTGACATAATGTCTACTACTGCAGTGTTGATATCTGATGAAAAGAAAATTTATGATAGATTATTCGGGAAATATGTAAAAATACCTACGTTTAGTAACAAATTTGAAGCAAGAGAATTATGTATAAAACTTTTGAAAGACAAAGAATGGAGAGATGATTTAGTAAAAGGTTCAAATGAAGCCATACAGAACGGAGAATTTCGATTTCATCACATGATCAAAAAGTTAGAGTCAATTTCAGGAATACTTCTCACGCCAGACACAGAAGGGGCATTTGATTTTATAAACCCAAAAAATGTGATGAACCACTTATCATTAAACCTACTAGTTGAATCAAATGTGTTATTTTTATTCCAATGCAGTGCAACTTTATTACCAAACTCGATAGTAGAACGCATTGCGAACATAGCAAAGACAAATCCTTTAAGAAAACACATTCCTAATGTCATTATTGAACACTATAAGAAACACTTCAAAGAATATGACTAGGATATCTAAAATAATCCGTAGGAAGAAAAAAAGTTATAAAATCTTGAGTTCATACCAAATGGGTAAAAGAACCTAGAGTACAAATATAAAATTCTTTGAACATTGTAATATAATTTCTTTTGCACTAATGCTACACTAGACATCTGGCTTCCTGCAATCAATAGTTCATACTTAGTAAGTAATTTTCTGTTATCTCCCTTAAATTCTGTAATATGATGCAGATCTGGGAAAGATCTCACAAGATCTTGTAATTTCTCTTTAAACCCTTCTGGTGAATGATCTCTATTTAAAATCAACTGCATTTTTTTCTGACTCTCTCCTGCCACAATTAAACGGCCTAACTTGCTTTCAAATTCTTTGATATTCGCGCATGAAACACCAGCTTCATCAAAAGAATCAAGACTTCCACATATTCGTAATGATATACATGGCACATCATATCTAGCAATATCTAATAATGCAGTAGGCGAAGGCAAAGGGAAAGATCCTATTGCCACATCTGCAATACTAAAACATTCTTCTAATTCCTCCCCCTCTAACACTCCAAGAACTCTTACTCTTCCGTTGGTGCAAGAAGATAACTTTGACCAAATTCTTTCTTTTCTACTTGGGCCAATCACTAGCAACACTGCATTCTCATGCTTTACTAGAATTCTTTTTATAACATCTATAAAACTTACTCCTAAAATGTTATGATATTTGTAAGAACGTGCAGCTGTTACTAAAATTTTGTCTTTGCTCTTAACTCCTAACTTGGTTCTAATACTTTCTTTATTTTGTTTGTTACTAATTTGATCTGAAGTATTTTGAATAGGAATAGGCAGTAAATAATTATTCTTTATGCCTCTGTATTTTTTGTTTACCATAATATCGTGAGACCTAAAGCTCACTACCAAATCTGCTATAGAGACTCCAAGCCAAAATAGACTGTCAGCATGATTATATAGTATTACTGGTCGTTTAAAAAATTTGTTTCCAAAAGCCAATAACGGCACCACATCATATGGATGAATATGAAGCACTATATACTCATATCTTGAAGCTATTTCTCTTAAACTTAAAGCTTTGTCTAAAGCGCAATTACCAGATATATATAACAAATGACCCATTCTTTTTTTAATATTTTTTCTTAAAAGAGCAGGTGTCTTCCTTATGCCTTGGCTAATCAAAGCAACAGAATGAGTCTGAATAGGATCAGAACTCTCAATCCACCTCTCACAAATCCTCGTATGACCACCAGTACTATAACATCTAGTCATTACATGTAAAAAACTGTTTCTTTGATACTCTCTAGTAAGATCTATTGAATTATTGTTGGCAATGCTTAATAAAACTTTCTCTATTTCTTTAGAGTTAAAAATTCCACAAGGATTATTTGTCGCAAAAATCGCAGCTTGTGAACATAATTGAACTACTCTACTCTCTTTTTTTTCCCGAATAATATTATGAACGATCTTATGAAATTTATTCTGATTTATAAAAATTCTCTTCTTAATTATGGCTGCATTACAAGAATTGATTTTAATCATAAAAGTTTTTTATAGTTTGTGTTACAAACATAATTTCTTCATCAGTATGATACGCATCCATAGGCAAACTCAGAATTGACTTAGCAACATCTTCTGAAAGTGGAAAATCTCCTTCCTTGTAACCTAAATCCTTATAACACTCTTGTAAGTGAAGTGGAATAGGATAATGAATATTATATCCAATATTATTTTTACATAGAAACTTAATCAACGCCTCTCTACTTCCATCTAAGACTCTTATAGCAAACACGTGCCAAACAGGCTTAGCCCAGGATGGAACAAAGGGTAAAATAATATTCTTAACTCCACTCAATTCACTAAAGTATATCGCAGCTAAAGCACGCCTCCTATTAGTCCATTCTTGCAACTTTTTAAGTTTAACATTTAGGAAATAAGCCTGAATTTCGTCTAATCTTGCATTATACCCTATGTTTTCATGGTTATATTTTATTCTAGAACCATAATTCCTTAGCATATTCAATTTATCTGCTAAATTCTTATCATTTGTTGTCACAGCACCTCCATCACCAAATGCCCCTAAGTTCTTTGTAGGATAAAAACTAAAAATTGCCGCATCTCCCAAAGATCCACAAACTCTATTTTTATATTCTGCTATGTGAGATTGCGCCGCATCTTCAAGAATTTTTAAATCATATTTTTTGGCTATATTATTAATTTCATCCATATCAGATGGTTGACCATAAAGATGTGTTGCAATAATAGCTTTTGTTCTCTTTGTTATAGCTTTCTCTACGTTTTTAACAAAAATATTATAAGTATATGGATCTGATTCTACAAAAACAGGGGTTGCACCAACTCTAGATACACCAAGAGCTGTAGCTACAAAACTATTTACTGGGCAAATTACTTCCATATCTGGCTTGTTAATGCCCCATGCATCAAGAGTCAATATTATTGCATCAAGACCGCTTGAAGTTCCTACGCAAAATTTTGTATCACAAATTTTAGAAAAATTATCCTCAAATTTCTTCAATTCATTTCCACATATATATTGACTACTAGTCATAAACCTCTCATATGCCAAGGAAAAATCAAATCTTAATTCATTGTAACAACGTCTGAAATCAATAAATGGAACAGAAGTGACTTTCTTGTTCGCCTGAACATGCCTCAGAAAAGCATTGTAATCCCTTATATAATCCTTCTCTTCATATTCTTCAGACGCAAAAACCATACAAATAGCATCGTCAGAAAAATTTAAAAGAGTACGCCAATAACCAGGGGGTAGAATCAAAGCTCTATTTTTACTATTTAGACAAACTCGTCCTTTTTTCTTACTCCCTTCAAATGCAACATCAAATGATCCATTTAATGACATAATGCACTGCTTGAGTTTCTTGTGGGCATGGAATCCCCTTATAGCATCTTTGTCTGTTGCGTATATAAAATAAATCCTTTTTACAATGAAACCAAGCTCCTTAGAAGCCTCTAAGACCCCTATTGTACCACCTGCCCCAATTATTTGAGGTATATTAATAATAATTGGTTCACATATTGATTGAGTCACATGTCTCTCTGCTAAAAATAAATACGTTGAAATATTATACAAAATAAAATATAAAGTACATAGTAAAAGATCAGCACAAGAAATGAAAGGAATAATTTTAGCAGGTGGGCGGGCAACTAGATTATACCCATCAACTTTATGCATATCCAAGCAGCTTGTTCCTGTTTATGACAAGCCTATGATTTATTATCCATTATCTACATTGATGCTATCCAATATAAAGGATATTCTAATTATAACAACATCAGAATTTCTCTCATCTTACCAAAAACTTTTTGGAAATGGTAATCACTTAGGTTTAAATATTAGTTACAAAATTCAAGACCAGCCTAATGGTTTATCGGAAGCTTTTATACTAGGAGAAGATTTTATTAAGAATGACAATGTATGTTTAATATTAGGAGATAATATTTTTTACGGCCATGACTTTATTAATAAACTTAGAATGGCATCTAAATTAAAATCCGGTGGAATAGTTTTTGGTTATCATGTAGACTTCCCTGAAGAATATGGGGTTCTGGAATTAGACTCAAAAAATTCAGTGATCAGCGTCGAAGAAAAGCCAAAAAAACCTAAATCAAACTATGCAATACCCGGATTATATTTTTTTGATAATAAATCTATACAGTATGCAAAAAATCTCAAACCATCTAAGAGAGGGGAGCTTGAAATAATTGGTATCATGCAACAATATATGAAACAAAAAAAATTAAAAGTACAATTGCTAGGACGTGGCATTACTTGGCTTGATACAGGGACCCCTGACAACTTAATGGAAGCAATTTCTTTTGTACACATAATCGAGAAGAGACAAGGTCTTAAAATTTCCTGCATAGAAGAAGTGGCCTATAAAATGGGATTTATTGACCTAAAGCAATTATCCCATTTAACAAAGTATATGCCAGAAAGCTCTTATAGTGTATACTTAAAAAAACTGGTACAACTCTTAAAAACAAATCAAAATTCTTTTAAAGCCACAAACTTAATACCAGCCTAAAGAGAAAAGATGTCTTATACAGAAACACTTATTCCAGGATTGATACTACTAAGCACAAAGATGTTTTATGATGATCGTGGATATTTCTTTGAAAATTATAATAAGAAAGCCTTTGAAGACTTTGGTATAACAACTGATTTTGTACAAGACAACATATCATATTCAAAATTTGGTTCCATTAGGGGACTTCATTTCCAGAAAAATCCTAACGCTCAAGAAAAATTAATAAGAGTAATCAGAGGAAAAATAATAGATGTCGCCGTAGATATTAGAAAGGAATCTGACTCTTACGGAACATACACTGCATTGGAACTTTCATCTGATAATAATAAACAACTGTATATTCCACGTGGCTTTGCGCATGGATTCTCTGTATTATCAGAATATGCGATTATAGAATATAAATGCGATAATTTCTATAATAAAGATAAAGAAATGTGTATAAATCCCAATGATATGACTTTAGGAATTGACTGGAAAATTCCTAAGATTGATATGACCCTGTCAAAAAAAGATCAATCAGGAATTACATTTAAAGAATATTCCACTAACCCATGCTTTTAATCACAGGCTCAGATGGACAGTTAGGCTTAATGTTTAAACATCTATATGATAATACTCAAGCTTACTTTGCAAATCGTACAGTGCTAGATATAACAGACATAGATTGTATCAATCAATATACAAAAAACAAAAACATAACAGGAATCATAAACTGCGCTTCTTACAACATGGTAGATAAAGCAGAAGAGGATAAAGAACTATGCTTTAATACCAACACTATAGGGGTAAAAAATTTATCTCAATTATCAGCTATATTAGATGTACCGCTAATACATATTTCAACTGATTATGTGTTTGATGGTATAAGAAATACTCCTTATAAAGAAACCGATACCCCTATACCTATAAACTATTATGGAGAAACAAAATTACAAGGAGAAAAAATGTTTCTCGAACATGCAAAAACAGGGGTATTAATAAGGACCTCTTGGCTCTACTCAGAATTCAATAATAATTTTTTAAAAACTATACTAAATCTGTCTAAGATAAAAAAAGAACTACAAGTTATATATGATCAAATTGGCACCCCCACGTACACAAGAGACCTTACTTTAATAATAAAAGAAATAATTCCAAAAATAAAAAAGAACAAAAAAGAAATATACCACTTCTCAAACGAAGGCACGGCCAGTTGGTATGACTTTGCACATGAAATAGTTACTTTGTGCAAATATGATTGTATAGTACAACCAATAAAAACAGAAAATTATTCCTCTAAAGCAAGAAGGCCTAAGTTTTCTGTGCTAGACAAAGAGAAAATTAAAAATGAATTAAATATAGAAATCAGACATTGGAAAGAGGCTCTAAAAGAATGTATCAAAAATCTATATTAATTACAGGAGGAGCTGGTTTTATTGGATCTAACTTTACAATATATTTAGTAAAAAAATATCCTCAGTATTATATCATCAATCTTGATAAACTTACATATGCTGGAGATGTAAAAAATATAGAGTGTATTAAGAATTATAAAAATCATCAATTTATTCACGGAGATATTTGTGATGAATCATTGCTTCAGTCTTTATTTAATAAATATAACATCAAAGGAGTAGTGCATTTTGCTGCAGAATCTCATGTAGACAACTCTATAACTAATCCATCTATATTCATTAAAAATAACATTGAAGGTACATTTAAATTATTAGAGGCTGCAAGAAATTTTTGGACTAAGGAACCGTTTAAATTTAAAGACGGATATGAAGATTCCAGATTTCATCATATATCAACTGATGAAGTATATGGCACGTTGGGAGACCATGGTCTTTTCTCAGAGAGCACTCCATATGCTCCTAATTCACCATACAGCGCATCCAAAGCGTCATCCGACTTTATAGTAAGATCTTATAATCATACCTTTGGTATTAATACTACCATATCTAATTGTTCAAACAATTATGGTCCAAACCAACACTTAGAGAAATTAATTCCTGCTATTATTAGGAATGCTCTTGATGAAAAAGTAATACCTATATACGGAGATGGTGAAAACATTCGAGATTGGCTATACGTCCTTGACCACTGTGAAGCAATTGATCTTATATTCCACAAAGGTCGCCCTGGTGAAACATATAATATTGGAGGAAATAATGAAAAAACGAATTTAGATGTAGCATATACTATATGCACACATCTAGATAAAATACGACCTAAATCAGATGGAGAAAGCTATTCTAAGTTAATAAATTTTGTAGAAGATAGACCAGGACATGATAAAAGATACGCAATAGATGCAACAAAAATTCAAGAAGAATTAAGCTGGAAATCCACTGAAAATTTTTCTACTGGAATTTTAAAAACAATAAATTGGTATTTAGAAAAATTCAAATGAGCACTCAGAGTAAAGTTTATAACATCGTAGGGTCAATAGTTTTATACAACCCAAATATAAAAAAATTAAAGAAAGTTCTTTATTCTTTTTATTCCTCTAATAACTTAAATACAAAACTATGTTTAATTGATAACTCCCCTACTAGAACTAGTGAGTTAGATAAACTTCTAGAAGAATATAAGGACATAGATTATATTTTCAACGGTAAAAATTTAGGATATGGTTCCGGACATAATATTGCGATAAAAAAATATGCTGATTGCGCAAGATATTATCTAATAATAAATCCAGATGTATTTTTTGATGAGAAATTACTAACTATTATTTATAAAAGATTAGAAAAAAGACCTGACATTGCTCTAGCCAGCACAAAAATCTTATATAATAATGGTAATCAACAATTTACCCATAAAAAACTACCCAATCCTACTGATATCATTCTTCGATTATTATCAAATAAATTACTAATACTAGGAAGTATTTTAAGTAAAATATTTAAAAAACAAATGAAAGAATATGAATTACAACACTTATATAAAAATGAATCATTCTTTTGTCCTTCGGTATCAGGTTGTTTCATGTTCTTTAGATCAGAAGCATTGATGAATATAAAAGGTTTTGATGAGGATTTTTTTCTATACTTTGAGGACGTAGACTTATCAAGACGTTGCGCAACAAAATATAAGAATATAATATTTTGTGATTTAAAAATATTTCATTCATGGGATAGAGGCGGTCATAAAAAACTTAAACTTTTTCTATATCAAGCAAAATCAGCTATAAAATATTTTAATAAATGGGGATGGTGCTTTGATAAGAAAAGAAAAGAACTAAATTCTGTAATTAAATTTAATACTTACTAATACATATGTTAAAAAAAGAATTTGGTGGATATTTTGAATTTGATGTTCTTTCTGGAAGAAAAAAAGACTTCCATACAAATGCTATCAAACTAAATACTGCTAGAAATGCTATAAATTATTTATGCATTACTAACAATTACAAAAAACTTTATATACCTTATTATCTTTGCGATTCAGTAAAAAATGCACTATGTCGTGACTCTATAAAGTACGAATTATACTACTTAAATGAAGATTTTAGCCCTAAAATAAATACAAACAAAATAAAATCTAATGAAGCTATACTCTATCCCAACTATTTTGGTATCAATTCGTTCCAAACCACAAAAGCAGTAGAAAAATTTAAGAGAATTATAATAGATAACACTCAAGCATTTTTTTCAAAAACTATTAAAACAAATGCAGTTTATTCTGCAAGAAAATTCTTTGCTGTACCAGATGGAGCATATGCTTATTCAACATCTAAAAAACGTTTAGTTTTGGATCAAGATTATTCTCATACCAGAATGCTAGGATTATTAAAAAGATATGAAATAGATGCTAAAACAGGATACCTAGATTCACTACACGTAGAAAAATCACTTAGCACTCAATCAATCAAACTAATGTCTAAGCTTTCTAACACGCTACTTAAAAATATTAATTACAAATTTTGCGCTGAAGCACGTCTTAAAAATTTCAATATTTTTGATAAAACTCTTAGCTCCATAAATGAACTCAACACCTCTTTATCCACTCAAGACATTCCTATGGTGTACCCGTTATTAATAAATAATGAGAATTTGAGGAGAAAACTTGTAGAAAGTGAGATATATATTCCGCAATGGTGGGAATCTGTTATGATGAAGGTTCCACCACATACCTTTGAGTACTATCTATCAAAATATCTAATTCCGCTTCCTATAGACCATAGATATAAAGGTAGTGATATAAAATATATTATAAAAAAAATCTATAAAATTCTTTCAATTAAAGAGACAATTTGATCTCTACACAATCCATGCTTTTTATGCATGAATTGAATGTTACCAAAAATTCCATCAGATAGACTTCTCACTCCTAACCTATGCAACCTTACTCGCAGACAATTTTCTGCAATAATTTCTGCTATCATAGAGCCAATTCCTCCATTTATATAATGAGCTTCAATAGTAATTATGTTTTTATACATTTTTATCAAAGAAAGAAGTTCTTGATATATAAGATTATCAATTCTTTTAATAGCATAACTTGTAATATTAATTTTATTTTTCTTTAATTCTTCATTGCTTTCTATTAGTTCCTCTAATACTGATCCAATAGTAAAAACACATATATGTGAATCTCCATCTGCAAGTTTTATAAAATAGTCTGTTTCATCGTATAATTGACCATCAGACAAAGAATCGCGGTTTTTTCCTATCCTATAATATATAGGATTATTTAAACTATATGAGTCACTTAAAATGCTTTTAGCATTTTCAGAATTTATAGGAGAGTATGTGATAAGATTTGGAAATAATCTTGTTACGGCAATATCCTCTATTAAATGATGAGTAGAACCAAGCTCCCCATATTCAAAACCAGGCCCAATAGATACAATTCGTACTGGTAAATTATGAAGAATAGGGCCATTTTTTATAAATTCATACGGTCTGAGTAGTGAAAAGGGTCCGATTGAATAAACAAATGGTATAAGCCCAGCTTCTGCTAAACCAGTAGCCATACCAATCATATTTTGTTCTGATACACCAACGTTATAAAATCGATCTGGGAATCTTCTAGAGAACTCTTCAAGCACTGAAAAACCCAAGTCAGCTGTCAATAGCACAACTCTTTTGTCTTTATCTGCTATTTTAATTAACTCTTTTATAAATTCATTTCTCATTCTGACTCCTTCAAAGCTTGTGTATATTCAGTATCGTTCATTGATTTATAGTGCCATTCTATTGTGTTTTCCATATAGGACACTCCTTTTCCACAAATAGTATTAGCAATTACAAAACTTGGCTTGGAAGCCTTATTGCTTTTATATTTATCTTTTATATTATGTAGAGAGTTCTTGATGGATTCTACGTCATGCCCATTTATACTAATAGTCTCAAAATCGAAACTTTCTATCTTTTGCTTAAAATCGCCTAAATTTATTACATCTTTTGTATAGCCAAGTGCTTGTTGTCCATTATTATCTAAGATAAAAACCAAGTTTGTTAATTTATGGTGAGAGGCAAATAAGATTGTTTCCCAGAAAGATCCTTCATTCAGCTCAGCATCACTTAGTAAACAAAAAACCATCCGTTGGGATTTTTCTATTTTTGCAGCAAGTGCGGCTCCTGTAGCAAAAGTTATACCTTGACCTAGAGATCCGGTAGAAAAGTCAACGCCAGGAAGATAATGCTCTGGGTGCACTCCTAATTTTGTATCATCAGAACAATAAGTATCTAAGTCTTTTTGTGAGATAAAGCCTTTGAGAAAAAGATTTACATATAATGCTAATCCAGCATGACCTTTAGATAAAACAAACCTATCTCTTTCATTGGAGTCTAAGTTTGGGATATTTAGGATCTGGTCATATAAGACATATATTATGTCTACTACAGATAATGCTGAGCCTATATGGCCAGCACCTGCTTTTTTTGAATGTTCTAAAATGAGTTTTCTGTAATTCATCTATTTATACATTAAGTAAAAAGTATGAAGTTAGTAGATATATAATAAAAACATATCAGTGTCTATATTCGACAATTTTATCTATCATTTTTTAGTAAATCCAGATATAGTGAGGGCTTACAGTATAACTGATATATGAAAGATGTTATCTAGCGTTATATCTTCAAAAGAGACTATAGTAATAACAGGTTGTAGTGGATGGCTTGGTAGAGCAGCGCTTGAATTCTTATTTAATAATCTTAATAAGAAATTCGATGATGTAGTAGTAGCTTTTAGCTCCACAGATAAAGAGATTAGGTTGTCTAGTGGTAAGATTGTGTATGCTAGAGACCTTCGGAATCTTCTTGAGATGCCTAAGAGCAAAAGGTACATACTCGTACATTATGCTTTTCTTACAAAAGATAAAATTAAAAATGTAGGCATCAAGAATTATATAGAAAAAAATTCTATTATAAAAAATTATGTAAGTGAATTTATAAATACCCATGATGTTAAGACTCTAATATATACATCTTCTGGAGCTGTTTATTCAGATAATGAAAATTCTTGCAGCATGATGGAGACCAACCCTTATGGTTATCTAAAAGCAGAAGATGAGATGTTTTTCTCGAAAATGTTATACTTAGGGAAAGTTGATAAATTAATTATTCCAAGAGTATTTAACCTTGGTGGACCATATTTTAATAACTGGGAACACTATGCTCTGAGTAGTTTTGTAATGCAAGCATCTATTAATGGCAAAATAAAGATTTCCGCGCAAAATAAGGTATTTAGATCATATATACATGTTGAAGAATTAACAAAGTTACTTTTTACATTAGCATTTTTTTATGATAGGAATAAAATAATGTTTGATACTAAAGGTACTCAGATTGTGGAACTTTCTGATCTTGCTTATATGGTTAAAAAGAATTTTTCAGATATAGGTGTAGTTGTGGAGTATAATTCTTTCACTTTAGAAGACAGGTACTATAGTTCTGATGCAACGCAAGATATTATCCTAAAGGAATTAGGGCAGACTATTAGTGGGATCAATCAAATAATTCAAGACACAATACAATATGCTAAAAGCATTACGTCTAACGTCTAGTAAAAAATCATTTAAATTCTTTTAAAAATTTTTCAATCACATAATGCATATGAGAAAACATATCTTCTGTTAGACCATGGTGACAAGCTAGTAATATACCGCCTTTCATAGCATTATCAGAGTTGGTGCAACCACCTTTTTGTTGTCTCATTGTTATATTCTTGAATCCAGGTTGTTTTGTAATGTTTCCTGTGAATATTGTTCTAGTTTGCACCCCATTTTTTTCTAAAAAAATTTGTAATTGTGTTCTTGTAAAAGGAGCAGTGTATTTTACGATTAATGGGTATGCAAGCCATGCTGTTCTCGATCCTTTGGTTTGTTGAGGTAGATTAAAAAATTCTTTGTATTTTCCAAAAAATTGAGTTTGTCTATTAAAGTTATTTTCACGATCGCAAATATTTTTTTCTAAATCTTCTAATTGAACTAGACCAAAAGCAGCACCAATTTCTGAACCTTCAAGATTATATCCAATCTTTTCAAAAATAAATTTTGCATCATATGCAACTCCTTCTAGATTTACATTAAATCTATTCTCGATTGATTCGCTCTTTTCGTCAAATATTGAAGAGGATCTGCCCCATGACCGTAAAAGTTTTGAGTTATTCAAATGTTGTGGGTTATTAGTACAAAGCATTCCACCATTCCCAGCACAATTTATTATATGTGATCCATAAAAGCTTGTAATAGACCAATCACTCCAATATCCACTAGGTTTGTTATGTAAAGTTGCACCTAAAGTGTCAGCTGAGTCTTCTATGACTTTGAGTTTGTAATGCTTTGCTATTTCTGAAATCTTATCCCATTTACATAAGTTTCCTAATAAATTAGGAGCAAGTATCGCAACCGTTTTTTTAGTTATCATTTGTTCAATTTTCTCAACATCAATACAGTAATCATTTTCTCCAACATCTACAAAAGCTGGTACTAAATTTGACTTCACGATGCATCCTACTGTGGTTGAGAATGTTAGTGCTGGAGTTATAATTTCACTTCCTGCAGGAAAATTTTCTGACTCCATACCAATATATAACGCTGAAGATCCAGAATTAACATAGAGGCTATGTTTTTTATCAAAAAGTTGTCCAATTTGCTTCTCAAATTTAGAGGTATATTTCCCCATTTGAGTTCCTTCTTTTAGGCAATGAACTACAGCATCTATTTCTTTCTGTCCATATACGGTTTTTGCATAGGAGACATAAGGAATATTGGAATATTTTGCTTCTTTTAGAGTTTCCATTCTATAATGCCATAAAATCAATAAGTGATTTTTTGCATAATACACTTATATTTGATTCATTTAAATAGTTTTTATACCAAGTAGCTGTATGGTATATCGACTCTTTTATGTTATATTTTGGACGCCAATCTAGATTTTGAATAGCTTTATTTGAATCTAATTTTAATATTTGAGTCTCATGTGGATCAAATTTACTTTGTTCTATTTTAAATTTTCCGGAACCAATTATTGAGATAAACTCTTCCGCAATTTCTTTTACAATGACCTCTTTGTTATCTATTGGGCTAAAGTTAAAAGCTTCCGAGAAATCATTAGGATTATTATAGAGTTTTTCTCCTAGAATCAAGTATCCATGTAGAACGTCAAATACATGTTGCCAGGGTCTTATAGCATTCGGATTGCGTAATAATAAATGGTTTGCATTTTTAATAGACATAAGAATATCAGGAATAATTCTATCTTTAGCAAAGTCTCCACCACCAATTACATTACCAGCTCTTGCTGATGCAATTCCAATATTTTTTTCTTTATAAAAAGAATTTTTATATGAATTAGTTATAATTTCACTGCAAGCTTTGCTTGCGGAATATGGATCATGTCCTCCCAGTTTATCTTCTTCAGTATGTGGTTGATCTGACTCTCTGTTTTCATAGCACTTATCTGTAGTAATATTTACAACTGCTTTTACAGATTTTATGCTTTTAGCAATTTCTAATAAATTTACTGTTCCTAAAACGTTAGTTTCATAAGTATATTTTGGGTCCTGATATGACTCTCGAACTAATGGTTGGGCTGCTAAATGAAATATAATTTCAGGATTATTTTTTACTAGCGCCTCTTCTAGAGAATTATAATCTCTTACATCGGATATAACAGAATTCATCTTATTCTTCATTCCTAATAATTGAAATAGACTCAGATCTGGCGCTTCTAAAGCATACCCTGTTACTTCCGCTCCCATATTTTGCAAAAACAAAGTAAGCCAACAACCCTTAAAACCTGTATGACCGGTTATAAAAATTTTTTTATTTTTATAGAAATCCGAATTTAACATTGTGACTACCATATTTTCCAAGGAGCTTTTCTGTTCTTCCATAAGCTTTCAATGTATATTTTATCTCTTAAAGTATCCATTGGATGCCAAAAGTCAGTATGTTTATAAGATAATAATTCTCCAGTACCTGCAAGTTTTTTTAGTGGGTCTTGTTCCCAAACGGTTTCATCGCTTTCTATCAAATCTAAAACTTTCTTTGATAAGACAAAGAAACCACCGCTTATAAAGCTTCCATCTCCTTGCGGCTTTTCTTGAAAGTTAATTACTTTGTTTCCATCAATATCTAGTGCTCCAAATCTTCCTGCAGGCTGCACAGCTGTTAATGTTGCAAGTTTTCCGTGTTGTTTATGAAACTGTATGAGTTCAGTTATATTAACGTTAGATAATCCATCTCCATATGTGAGACAAAAATTTTCTTCTTCTTTTATATAGTTTCTTATTCTTGCTATTCTACCACCGGTCATTGTGTTGTCTCCTGTATCTACTAATGTAACTTTCCATCGCTCGGAATAGTTGTTATGAATTTCTAAACTGTCATCATTTAAGTTTACTGTTAAGTCAGACATATGCTTGTAGTAGTTAAAGAAATATTCTTTGATCATATAACCTTTATATCCAAGACAAACAATAAAATCATTGATCCCATGGTGAGAATAAATCTTCATGATATGCCATAGAAGTGGCTTACCTCCAATTTCAACCATAGGCTTGGGTTTTGTATCTGTTTCTTCGCTTATTCTAGTGCCAAGACCACCTGCTAATATTACTACTTTCATACAATGAAAAATTTTTTATGATTATATGATAATATATAAATTAACCAACAAGTCATTTCTTTTATGAGAGAAAAGAGTCAAACTATCGAGGATTCGAGTCCATCCCTTGCTACCAGATCATAAGCCCTATATTAATGCTTCATAATCATCATTACTTGATGTTCTTCCCATACAGCAAATGCAGCATGTTTGTACACCAATAATCACCGCAACTCCTGCTAGTAATAAAAATCCATAAACATTTGCATTATCAGAATCTATAGATTCTGATGTTGTTGTATTAAAAATATCAGCCCCATTCAAAGTCAAATTAGAATTTAAAAAGTTTTTATCAAGTGGCTCCATAATGCATAAATGATTAATATATTTAGTTAAACTAACCTCATAGTCACCAACTCCTCAGCAGATGTTGGATGCACTCCTATTGTCTCGTCAAATTGTTTCTTAGTAGCTCCACAGTTAAGTGCCACAGCAGCCATCTGAATAATTTCTGCTGCATCTTTACCTACTATATGCACACCTAATACTTTATTTGTCTTCTCCGAAACAATAATCTTCATAAACTCTCTACCTTCATTACCACTCATATTATGCTTTAAAGCCCTGAATGACGTCTTATAAACCCTTACTGTACCATGTTTCTCATTAGCAACTTCTTCAGATAACCCAACAGTGCCCACACTAGGCTGGCTGAACACAGCAGCTGGTATATTTACTTGCCTCATTTTTCTCTTATTTTTTCCAAACTCACTATCGGCAAATGCTCTAGCTGCATTTATAGCAATAGGCGTTAAAGCCATAGAAGAGGTGATATCACCAACAGCAAAAACATTACTTGCTGTTGTTTTAGAATATGAATCCACCTTCACAGTACCATTATTATTCAATTCAACTTTGGTATTATTTAATCCTAAATTGTCTGTGCTAGGTATGCGTCCTGTAGCATATAATATAGTATCACTTTCAAACTTACCCTTGTTTGAGGTGGATATAAGGTTACTTCCTTTTTTTGCAATTGATTTGATTTCAGTCTCTACTTTTAGATTGATTCCTTTTTTACGAATTTCGTTAGTTAAAAACTCACTCACATCATGATCAAAATTCTTTAAGATTCTCTTCCCACGAACCAATAATGTTACATCGCACCCAAATCCTCTCATTATAAACGCAAACTCAATGGCTATAAATCCACCACCAACAATTATAATTTTCTTCGGGATCCGTTTTAAGAAGAACATATCGTCTGATGTTACTACATATTCTTTCCCAGGAAAATTTGGCACAAAAGGATAGCCTCCTGTTGCAAGCAGAATTTTATTTGCAGATATCTTTTGCCCACCAACTGAGATTTCGTGATTACCACTAAACTTTGCAGCACCTATAATCAGATCAACGCCTGAATCACTGAGTAATTTCTGATAAACTCCATTTAATCTAGAGATTTCCTTATTCTTATTTTCTAGCAGGCGATGCCAATCAAATTTCTTTACACTAACATCCCATCCAAAGTTTTTGGAATCTTTGAAATATTCACTAAATTCTGATGCATAATAAAATAATTTCTTAGGCACACAACCCAAATTTACACACGTGCCTCCTAAATCAGATTTTTCACATAAAGCAACCTTAGCACCATAAGAAGCAGCTTTCCTAGCTCCTGCAATACCACCAGAACCTCCGCCTATAACTACAAGATCATATTGTTTCATCTTAACATATACCCTATTTAGATATATGATATCAAACTATCATAAAAAATGCAGCTGGTATGGGCGAAATTCAGAAGATAAAATTAGAATCAGGATTATATATTGTATCTACTCCTATAGGTAACTTGGAAGATATCACAATACGCGCGCTAAATACTCTAAATTCTGTAGACATCATACTCTGCGAAAACACTCGAAACTCTATTAAACTACTATCCCATTATGATATAAAGACGAAGCTGAGTTCCTATAATGATCATAGTACTCAGCAAGAACGTAATAAAATAATACGCATTATTTCAGAAGGCAAATCTGTAGCTTTAATATCAGACGCAGGAACTCCTCTTATATCTGACCCGGGCTATAAACTAATAAAAGAATTACATAGACACAACTGCTACGTAACCTCTTGTCCTGGCCCATGCTCTGCTATTAACGCCTTAGCATTATCCGGAACACCTACAGATAAATTCATATTTGAAGGCTTTCTGCCACTAAAGCAAAAAGATAGAAATGCAAAGTTTGAAGACATCAGATCAAGCAACGCATCAACGATACTATTTGATACAGGTAAAAAAATAGAATCTACATTAACAAATCTATTAGAGTTCTTTGGAGACATTGAGATCGTGATTTTAAGAGAAATGACGAAGAAGTTTGAGGAAAGAATATCTAGCACTATAAGTGCAATACTATCTGCAAATAAAAGCACTCCAATGAAGGGAGAGTTGGTTCTCATAATGCCACCTCAAGATGTAAGTGACAATACCAGCGCAATGCAAAATGACTTAAAGAATCTAAAAGGAGACAGCTCAAATTCTTCTAGAGATATAGTGAAAATCTTATCTTTCAAATACCCAGAAATATCAAAGAAATCAATATATAACACTGTAAAAAAACACTCCTAAACGATGTGCTCGACAGAAGTGATTCCATCTGGTAAGGATTTAATTGATATTTTTGAAATATCACAAAAATAGCCTTTAGGTAATTCAATTTTCACTTCATTATTATCAATCACAACATGAAGCATAATTAAAACGTTTGAGTTTTTATCTGATTTATACAGAAAATCTTTTAAACTATTAATAGCTTTAATACTATTTATTTTTATACAAATTATCTGCCTTTGCTTTTGCAAATATGAGTCAAGTCTAGATATACTTAACACAAGTATCCTTTCCATTTCTCCATCTTTTCTAACTTCAGACTCTACAAGAATAGGAATTTTCCCATATATCATATCCCTATTCTCTTCCATGATTTTATCATCAAATATTGTTGCATCTACCATTCCTGTTGGAGTAGATAAAGTCATGATAATGTATCTACCTTTAGGGGAAGAACGAGTTTTTATTACAACAGGAATAGCTGCTATCTTGATTGAATATCTTCCAGGCGCTAAATCATTTCTAATTTGCATAGCACCGAAAACATTTATTTTTGCAAAATAATCTTTATAAACATCGAGTGGATGTCCTGATAGATAAAATCCAATAGCCGCACATTCATAGTTCAACCTTTCATCAAAGTCCCAATCCTTAGCATCTTTTAAATTAAAAAGAATATCTTCAGATTCAGAATCAGCAGAAAATAGATTAGTTTGTTTGCTGTTTCTATCTTCTATACTCCTATTGTGAAAATCTATTAAACTATCTATAGACTCAAATAATTGACACCTATTCTTAGAGACAGAGTCAAAAGACCCCGATTTGATCAAATACTCAAGTTGTCTTTTGTTGATAATACCCGAATCAAGTCTTCTAATAAAATCTGATATATCTTTATAACCACCGTTAGAATCGCGTTCGTCGCATATAAGTTTCATAGCATTAAAGCTAACATTCTTAATTGCACCTAAAGCATATCTAATGCTATAAGTACTTTCATTTACAGAGAAATATGCAGCGGAAGAATTGATATCTGGAGGAGCCACATTTATTCCTAAATCCTTTGCATCCTCACAAAATATACTAATTTTATCTGTATCATCTATTTCTGTATTCATTATAGCGACAAGCATTTCCACAGGATAATTTGCCTTTAAATATGCTGTTTGATAAGAAATAACAGCATATGCAATAGCATGAGCTCTATTAAAACCATACCCAGCAAACTTCGCTACCATATCAAAAATCTCTGTAGCCTTATCTTTTAAAACACCATTATTTACCGCACCTTCAACGAACATTTCTCTTTGTGCATCCATTTCGGATTTGATCTTCTTACCCATTGCTCGTCTTAGCAAATCAGCAGCCCCAAGAGTATATCCTGACAACACTCTAGCTATTTCAAGAACTTGCTCTTGGTATATCACCACCCCATTCGTTTGCTTCAAAACACTTTCCAATTTCGGATGCATGTATTGAGCTTTCATTTTTCCATGTTTACAATCTATATAACGTGGAATGTTATCCATAGGGCCAGGCCTATAAAGAGCTCCAAGCGCCATTATATCTTCGATTGAATCTGGCTTCATCTTACTCAAATAATCTTTCATACCAGAACTTTCAAACTGAAACACTCCTGAAGACTTTCCTCTAGAAAGCATCTCAAAAGTTTTTTTATCAGTGAAACTAATTTTCCTTAAGTCAAATTCTGGATGATTTTTACGCACCAGATCCTGACATTTGTCTATAATAGTAAGAGTTTTCAAACCCAAGAAATCAAATTTTATTAATCCAGCAGCCTCGGCATATTTCATAGAGTACTGAATCACAGGCATATTTGTTTTCGAATTTTTATAAAGTGGGACAGTTTTTTCTAAATTCGAACGCGATATAACAACGCCGGCAGCATGGGTAGAAGCATGCCTGTGCAAACCTTCCAATTTCAGGGATATATCAATTAATCTTGCTATTTTTGGGTCGTCTTTTCTTGCATTATTTAACTCAGGCTCCATATCAATTGCTTGAGCTAAGCTTACAGGATTAATAGCATTAAAGGGTATCATTTTTGCAATCATATCCACCTGCCCATAAGGTACTGATAACACTCTACCCACATCTCTTACAACAGCACGTGCTTGTAATTTTCCGAAAGTAATAATATGAGCTACTTTCTCTTTACCATACTTTTCCCTTACATATCTTATAACCTCGTCTCTCCTAGCCTGACAAAAATCTATATCGAAATCAGGCAAAGAAACTCTCTCAGGATTCAAAAACCTCTCAAATAGCAATCCAAACTTAATTGGATCTACATCCGTAATATCTAATCCCCAACTGATTACAGACCCTGCTCCGGAACCACGGCCTGGGCCGACTGGGATTCCTTCCTGCTTACTCCATCTAATAAAATCAGAGACTATCAAGAAATAGCCCATGAAGCCCATATTCTCAATAACACCAAGTTCATATTGAAAACGGTCCCAGTATGTTTTTTCAAACTCTTCTCTTTCTTGTTTTTGTTTTGGGTTTAAAGAATCTATGAAATCTAATCTTTTCTGCATCCCTTCCTTAGAAAGTATTCTCAATTCTTCCTTCTCGTCTTTACCTACACTAACCTGATATTCGGGAAATACCGTATCATGTGTATCAGATTTAACAGAGCATCTCTGGGCTATAGCCATGGTATTAGATATGGCTTCTGGGATATCAGAAAACAGCTCCCTCATTTGTGCAGAAGTTTTTAAATACGATTCTTCTGAAAATCTTCTTCTTTCCTCGTCTGAAAAATATTTTCCGTCAGCTATACAAAGTAGCACTTGGTGAGCTTCGTGCATCTCTTTATTTAAGAAATAAACATTATTAGTAGCCACTAAAGGAATATTATGCTTCATAGCCATTTCTATGGATGGCTTTTCTATTCTGTCTTCTTCAGGTAACCCATGCCTCATTAATTCTATATAAAGATGGTCATGAAACACCTTATTCATTTTGATCAAAAACTCCTCAGATTCTTTATTCTGATTTTGTAGAATTAATTTTCCAAATGTCCCATATTGCCCACCTGTCAATATAATTAAACCTTCAGAGTAATTTTTTAGTTGATCAAAAGTAATGACATTCTCATCGTGAGCATAATATTGGCTAGAAAGTTTGAGTAAATTTTGATACCCAATATTATTCTTCGCAATAACAACAATCTGATCATGCACTCCATTCTTTCCATTAACATGAGAAGATTGTTCATCTATTTGAGGATTAAAACTAAATTCACACCCTATAATAGGCTGAATGCCTGCTTTTGAAGCAATCATCGAAAATTCTAAAGAAGCAAATAAATTACCTTTATCAGTAACAGCAACTGCTGGCATGTTATCTTCAAGAATTTTTGATACAAGGTCTGGAAGCTTAATCGCCCCCTCTAACAAAGAATAAGACGAGTAACTTCTAAGATGGACAAAAGTTTGTAATTCAGACATTTTTAGAACCGATAACCTTCACTTGAAACCCAGACTTCTGAAATTTATCTATATTAATTATATTACGGACATCATAAATATTTGATATTTTCATTGTAGCTTTTAACTTCTCAGCGTCTATCTTTTTGAATTCATCCCACTCGGTAATTACAACTACAATTGATGCATCCAGAGCAGCGTCATATATGTCTTTGCAGTAGGTAACTTTATCGCCAAGAATCTTTTGTGCGCTCTTCATTCCTAATGGATCATAACATCTTATGCTATACTTATTCAAACTAAGAATTTTCTGAATAACACCAATAGCTGGGCTGGTTCTCACATCATCAGTATTAGCTTTATAAGTGAGGCCTAAGAAACATAATGTACCACCACTACCCACAAACTCTTCCACGTTTCTTGCTATTTCATCAATTCTATTCTGGTTTGAATCTATAATTGATTTAATCAGAGCATTATTAGAATGAATCTCCTCAGAAAAATGTATAAGCGATTTAATGTCCTTGGGAAAACAAGATCCTCCAAAGCCTGGCCCAGGTTCTAGAAATTTATACCCAATTCTTGAATCTGATCCTATACCACTCTTTAATGACACTATATCTGCATCGATCCTTTCTGAAATCGAACTAATTTCATTAATAAAAGCAACTTTCGCAGCCAAGAAAGTATTAGCAGAATATTTAATTAATTCAGCGGTTATAAGATTTGTATAGATGAATTTTATACCTCTGTTAATATGATCAGCATAAAGAGACCTAATTTTATCCTCATTCGCATCATCACATCCAACTATCACTCTATCAGGAGACATAAAGTCTTTTATTGCATTTCCTTCTCTCAAAAATTCTGGATTCGAGACAATATGACACTTGTGATGTAGCTCGCTACTATCAAACTTTTTTTGAACATCAGCACAGGTACCAGGAGGGACAGTAGATTTAATAATGACTATAATTTCTTTTGATAAATGATTAATTATTTCATCAACCACACTATAAACAAAATTAAGATCTGTGCTTCCGTTATCATCACTAGTAGGTGTACCTACAGCTATAATTATCTCATCAGCATCATTTATATGATCTGCTAGATTTGTGGAAAAACTTAACCTTTTATGTGCAACATTTTTATGAACCATTTCATCAAGCCCTGGTTCATAAATAGGAATTTTTCCTTTCTGGAGTGAAGAAATTTTCTGTTTATCGTGATCAATACAAACTACGTTATGTCCTACTTCAGAGAAACAAACTCCAGACACGAGCCCTACATACCCCGTTCCAATTACTACAATTTTATGCACTGACGTATTTTCCAAGAACCTCCAGAACCCCCTTCGATATAGATTTATTGTCTAAAGAATAAGATATATTAGCATCTAAAAAACCCTCTTGTGAACCACAATCAAACCTATGTCCCATAAAAGGCAATGCGCGAAAAGTATCTGTCCTAAGCATTGATGCCATTGCATCAGTAAGCTGCACCTCTCCGTTTTTCCCAATACCTGTATCCTGAAGAAACGAGAAGATATCTGGTTGCAGTATATATCTTCCTATAATTGATAAATTTGATGGAGCATCTTCAGGTAAAGGCTTCTCAACCATACCCTTTACATAAATCTGACCATCTATTTTTTCTGGAACTATTATTCCATATTTCTTTGTTTCTTCTTTTTCTACAGGAGCAACACCTACAATATTGCCACCGTGGTTATTATAATACTCAATCATCTGCTTTAAGAACCCGCCTTGGCATTTTAGCATTTCATCGGCCAAAATCACTGCACATGGTTCGTCTCCTACCAAATCCTTGGCACACATAATAGCGTGCCCTAAGCCTAAAGGTTTCTGTTGTCTGATAAAAACTATCTTCCCTGGTTCTGGCAACCAGCTCTTAGTAAGATCTAATTCTGATTTCTTGTCTTTGTAAGAAAGTTCTTGCTGCAACTCATAGGAATAATCAAAATGATTGTTAATTGCACTTTTATTTCTACCAGTAATAAAGATGAATTGCTCTATACCAGCACTCACAGCTTCTTCAAAAGCATATTGAATCAGAGGTTTACTTGCGACTGGCAACATTTCCTTTGGGATTGATTTAGTGGCAGGTAAAAATCTAGTTCCTAACCCACCTACTGGGAATATTGCTTTTTTTACCTTCTTAAACATAAACTAATATCTTTATAATTAGAACGTTAAATGTATAATCTACAAAACAGTGATAACCTTATAGCATATAATTTTTACTCTTCAAAGCTATATACATCATATTGAGTTATCTTAGCAGAAAGAGTTTAGAATTTATACGACATAATATGAATAAAAATTTTATCAATTTTTTTAAGAACTACACAGAGATATATAGGTTTTTTCTAAAGTCTTTTAAAAACCTAGGAATCATAGCTGCCGCATCATTTACAATAGTTGCTTTATTTTCTGTATTATTTCTATTTTGCACCACAAAATGGCTATCAAATCATAAACAAAAGGATATAAGTCCAAGAATACTCACTTATATAGAAACAGCTATCAATTTATCGTCAAAACACCAAACCAAAATAAATAATCTTTCTATAAGATATGATGAGGACAAAACTTTATCAATTCACACAGATATATCTGTTTCACAAAAGCTTGCCAGCGTAAGCTTTTTAGAAATCCAGAACATAGGTATCAATGCAGATCTTAATGGAGTTGCAAAAGACCTATCCATTCCACTAGATATAAAAATATCTGGGCTAAAGTTAAATCTGAATAATATAAATTACAACTCAGAAATAGATATTAAAGAAAATGCATCTAAAAATGATAATTTTTATAAAACCATTTATAATAAAATTAGGTTATTAGCTCCAAGGAGACCAATTTATATTAAAAACATATCCATTGATAATTCTTATATAATAAGAAACGACGCGCATTATTCATTACAACAGAAGACACAAAATTCTGACAACATATTAGTCACCTCAATATTTCTGAATTCCGGCAATGAAACATCTGCTATGCATACTTCTATACAGCATGGCGCTAAAGGCATAAAACTCTCTACAGAAATTCATAATTTACCAACATGGTTTTTAGTAAATTTATTTACTCCCAAATATTCATCACAGCTACAATATATAGCAAATGATCAATCTAATATCTCAGGGAATGTTAAGTTTGCATTTAATCAAAATAAGATAAACCATCTTTTAGGAATCGATTTATACAGCACAAAAACCCTACCAGAAAATATATTTAGTGAATTCAAAATTAAGGCAGACAATTATGATAATAACCATGATCTGCAAATAAAAGAATTTTATTTACTATCTAATAACGACACAAAATTAAAAGCTACTGCAAATATAGGAATTTTTCATGGGCTTTCATTGAAAAAACTAGATGCTGAGTTAAATAATTTAAGCATTGCTCAACTAGTATCGTTATGGCCAGATACAGAAGCTTTTTCTACAAAAGGTTGGATTAAAAATAGCCTATCTCAAGGCAATTGCGATGCAAAAATAAATTTTGATTATTCAGAAACATCTAAGCAAAGCAAACCTATAGCTAATGTAAAATTTCATAATATCACATTAAATTATTCAGATAACTTTGATCCTCTGACAAATTTGAATGGAGATATTGATATCTATGGAACTGAATTGAATATAAAAATTAAAGATGGCCTTTTATTATCTACGCCTATAAATGCAAGTGCAAATATTGAATTTTTCAAAAAAGACCTACCGTTGACCATAAAAGCGTCAACTCATGGCCTATTGAAAGATCATATAAATTTCCTAGGCACAGAAACAATCAACGCACTGAATAACAAAAACATGGATATTCAAAACATAGGCGGAATAGCAGATTCTAATATCAAAATTTTTATTCCATTAAGAAGTTCAGAAAAACTGAAAGATACAAAAGTAAGTATAGATGCAAAAATCAGCGACTTAAGAACCTCGATATTTAATTTAATGAAAATAAAGCAAGGAAAATTTGAATTATCCTTAGAGAACGATCTAATGACTCTCAAAGGAAATAGTCTTGTAAATAATCAGCACTGCGAATTAGAATTATTAAATTACTTAAAAAATGATGAAGAGTTAAAAACAAAAGTTTCTTTGTATACTTCAATAATTGACACAAAAGAATTCAATGAACTTTTTGCAGATAAATTTCGAGTTGAAGAAGGAGAAATGCCTGCAGAATTCGTATATGTGAACTCAAAAAATAATGAGATAATTACTGCACAATTTGATATTGATAAAGCAAAATTTTCATTACCAGACATAGGTTTAGTCAAAGATAAAAATGACAAATCTACCTTTGATTTTGAACTAGTAAAAACTCCAGACTCGAATTGGAAAAGCACTTCATTTCATTTAATTTCACCAAAAATAGATATAAAATCCTTTGTAGAAATAACACCAGATTTTACCAAAATCTTGCAATTTGACGCAGACACTGATTACCATGGAAATAAATTCACAATCAGGTATGCTTCAACACAAAATAAAACCAGTATCAAGGTTCGTGGTAACACAATAGACCTAAATGACGCAAGCTTCTTCAACATAGAAAATATTGGAATTTATGCTAATAAAAGTACAGATTCTTCTTCGTACAAACCTGATGAGAACACAAGTACATCTATACAAATAGATAAATTAAAAATGAAAAATGACGTTGTATTTCGTGATATAATAGGAAATTTTGAGTGCAACAAAGGACATTGTGTAAATAGTGGATTTTCTATGAAAATAAATAACAATGATAACCTAACAATCTCACTGGAAGAAGGGGGCGACCATAATATGTGGTTATTCAAAACAAATAATGCCGCAAACTTTCTTAAAGGCTTAGGTTTATACAAAGACATTGAAGGTGGAAGCTTAGAAGCTAGAGTAAGTTACGTGCGTGATTCTAATCTCAAAACATCATCCCATCCTGTAATGGTTGGAACAGTGCATATGCATGACTTTAATGCAGTAAAAACTCCTATCATTACAAAACTTATTTTATTGTCTCCATTTGGAATGATAAAAAAGAATTTGGCGAAAAACTCTTTAATTCCATTTCAGCATATGAAAATACCATTTGTATTTGCAAATAATAAAATTGAAATAAATAGATCTTATGCTATAGGAAAAGTACTTTCAATGGGACTAGATGGATCTGTAGATAGAAAAACTTCAGTAATGAATATCAAAGGTAAAGTTATTCCTAAAACAAAATTTAATACTGTGTTAGCAAAGATAAAAGGTAAAAATGCTTCCACTTCCGAGAAGCAAGGACTAATATCTACTAATTTTTCGATCAAAGGAACAATAGAAGACCCATCTATACGCATGGATCCAATAGGAGCAACACTATCCTTCCTATTAAGGTTAAGTCCACTAGGTATGGTGTAATTAAATGATTGATATGAGCAAAAAGAACCCTGAAATTGTTGGTATCTTATCAAAAACAATGAACCTATTTACCTACTCACTCCTATCAGTAATAATAAAACTATCTCTATCACATATACACACTTTTCAAATTATATTTTTAATGAATGCAGCTGGATTTTTATTAACCTCAATAATCTTACTGTCAAAAAAAAATACGATCATGATAGGTACAATCTCTAAAACATACTTAGCACGAGGGGTGGTTTTTACGTTAGGAATTATTACATGGATTTCTGCAATAAAATTCATACCCATTACCGAGGCCACAGCGATAAGCTATCTAACACCAATAATGGCAGGACTATTTGGCACTGTACTTTTTAAAGAGAAATTTAACAAGCATATCCTCTTTTCTCTCCTACTGAGCATCATTGGTATGATAATTATCCTTAAACCCTCCCAAACCAACATCCTTGCACAAGGAGTCTCTTTAGCCTTGCTATCCGCCATTTCATGGGCTGTTCATGATGTAATAGTAAAATTACAAACAAGAACAGAGTCCTGGTTAAAACAATCTCACACAATGTTTTTCATGGTGTCCATATTTACATTACCAATGGCACTTTATGTATGGCAACCAGTTGAGCCCAAATATATTCTACTATCTATAGTCGTAGGAATTTTATCTGTGATCAATAAATTCTTTTTAGTAAAAGCTCTATCTAAAACAAATTTAATCATACTAGCTCCAATAACCTTTCTAAGGTTAGTTTTTACATCAGCTATGGCTTATGTGGTCTTTGGAGAAATAATAGATATATACAGTATAACTGGAGTTATCGTTATAATATACTCCACTCTGTTAATGATAAAAAGCCTAAGAAACAAACGATTTTACTAATGGTGGGTCTGGGAAGAGTTGAACTTCCGACCTCACGCTTATCAGGCGTGCGCTCTAACCACCTGAGCTACAGACCCCAATAGTATTCGTTAGCCGCTTGATAATTAATCTTTTGATCTAAAAAGTCAAGCAAAACCAAATTTTATTGTAGCTCTAATACAATTCTGGTATACAAATAGCATGTCAAAAAATAATGTAACCGAAAAAAGAAAATTAGATGTGCTGTTAGTGGCCCCTAGAGGATTCTGCGCTGGAGTAGAAAGAGCAGTATTAATTGTCGAGAAAGCACTTGAGAAATATGGCCCTCCTATATATGTAAGACACGAGATTGTGCATAATAAATATGTCGTAGAAAACCTTAAGAAAAAAGGTGTAATATTTGTAGAAGAGATTTCTGAAATTCCTCATGGCAAAAGAACTATTTTCAGTGCACATGGAGTGTCAGATACAGTGGAGAAAGAAGCAAGAGACAGAAAACTTCCAGTGATAGATGCAACATGCCCTCTAGTCACAAAAGTACATTTATCAGCTCAGAGACATGAATCCGCAGGAAAACAAATAATTATGATTGGCCACAGAGGACATGCAGAAGTTGAAGGTACCACTGGGAAAGTAAGACAAGATGTTGCTATTATATCTTCAAAAGAAGAAGTATGGGATCTAGAAACAAAAGATCCTAATAACTTGGCATATGTAACACAAACAACTCTTAGTGTAGACGATACACGTAAGATCATTGATGAGCTGAGGAAAAGATTCCCTAATATATCAGGACCAAGTTCCCAGGACATCTGTTACGCGACACAAAATAGACAGAATGCTGTACGACTTCTTACAGACTCAGTGGATATTATTCTTGTCGTAGGTGCCCAAAACAGTTCAAACTCTAATAGATTAAAGGACCTAGGAGAAGAATTTTCTACACCTTCATACTTAATAGATAATGCAGATGCAATTAACTTCTCTTGGTTTGATAATGTAAAATCTGTTGGGATCACCGCAGGAGCATCAGCGCCTGAAATATTGGTACAAGAAGTAGTAAACAGTATAAAGAAGAGATTTGATATATCTTTAAAGGAACTAATAGACAAAAAGGAGGATGTACGATTTAAACTTCCATTAGAAATTAGGTCTTAATTATTTTCTTCCATCACATCTATAGAAGATGCAATCCTTGTTTTTACTAAAATAGTCTCATGCCCCTTTGGAAATTGCTTTTTTTCTCCAATTCGCACAAACACTTCATCAATAATCCCACCGTCACCAGCAATGAAAGTTACCATGGTCGAGTCATTTGCAACGACAAAAATATTATTATTATCTTCTGGTATATTTTTAACTAAATATTCTTCGTTATTAATTTTTGTTATTGTTGCTGCAATAACAACTTTCCTTTCTTCCTTAGCAACCTCTTCTACATCAGACATCGCATTATTACTACTTTTATTGAAAACCACAAAAACACCTACTACAAAAACTACAGCAGCCAATGATGTCCCAACAATTTTTATATATTTTTTATCTTTTATTTTAGATAGTAGAAGATTTTTTATAGAATCAGATTCATCTTCATCAACTGATATGATTTCTTCCTCTTCTTCAAAATCTTCTCCATTCTTAAATGCATTTATCTGATTTTCTATATCAACCTTCAAATACTTAGCATATAATCTGATATACCCTATGGTAAACACATCTTGTGGAAGATCGGATTTGTCTTCTATCTCACTAAGATATTCCCTCTTTACTCTTAGCTTACTAGCAATTTGATCTAAAGTTATGTTCTTTTTTTCCCTGGACTCCTTTAGTATCCTTCCTATCTCACTCATACCACACCATCAATTTACTAATATACTACTCTGTTTGGTTGCAACAATCAATTTTGCTGTGTCAATATCTTCCAGACATTGGATAGATTTTATAAACGCACTAAATACTAACACTTCCTTATTATTTTTTTGCAACCATTTGCTGATTTTTTCTTTTATATTAGTTGCTGACATCTTAGCTACTTTTAACGTAACTTCGCGTTGTTGGTCATATATATCATCTTTTAGAGCCTTGATAAGCATACGCTCCCAATATCCATCTTGAGATAACTGATCAGATTTAGTATGCAACCAGTTATAATACAACTCTTCTCCTAAATCAAAATAGATCTTTCCTACATCTATCACAGACAAGTTTGTTTTATTCGCAACCTCTACAACATCCATAGCAGAATACATAAGGGATAAACCAGAAACCTTGGAAGATATAGACTCAGGAACATTCTGCCCAACAAAATAATGATGTCTATTCTCATAATTATCCTTTGTAGTACCCACAAATAAACTTGGAGATTTATTAAATAATTTTGTAACTCCACTTTGAAATTTATCAATGATTTCAGAGACTTTTAATGGCTGGGGTTTATTACGCAAAAACCAGAACATTGCCCTTTGCAAGAAGGTTCTTATCTCACAAAATAGCTCTATTTTTATAGAATACTGCTCTATTTTTTCTATATCTTTCCATAGTTTTTCTAATTTAAATACTTCCCAAACAATGCTGTATGCTCTAGCAATATCACATCCATTCAAACCTGTATAATCTTGTGCACTATGGAAAAAATACGGCCCTGCATGATCAATAATATTATTCGAAACAACAGCAGATATTATCTCTTTCTTCAATTGATGGTTAGAAATATACTCCTTAAATGCATCACGCATTTTTGTTGGAAAATATTCAATTAAGAATTTTTCATAATACTGATCGTGAGGCAGCGAAGAACCTATTAAATTCTCATACACAGATCGTTTACTATAAGCAGTCAATACTGCAATCTCAGGTCTAGAAAATCCTAGTTTCTCTTGATGTCTGCGAGAAAGCTCGCTTTTTAGTGGCAAATACTCTAAGGCTGAATCCAAATCAACTTTCTCATTTAGAATACCTATTAATTTTGTATAAAATTCAAAATGAGTAACACTGTTGTTAATTGAAATCGAAATGCTCTGATTCTGAGAAATATCATAATATAAAACAAGAGCCGCAACCTCAACTTGCATTGATGCGAGAACTTTATTTCTTTCGCTTATAGTAATTTTTTTGTCAATAATAGCAGCATCTAAAGCAATCTTGATATTCACCTCATGGTCTGAGCAATTCACCCCAGCAGAATTATCAATAAAATCTGCATTAATTAATCCACCTTCAAATGCATATTCAATTCTCCCTAATTGTGTAAATCCTAGATTACCGCCCTCTCCAACAACTCTGCATTGTAAATCCTTACCATTCACTCTAACTGAATCGTTACTTTTATTTCCTATCTCGTCATTTATTTCACGCTCTGCCTTAACATAGGTACCTATTCCACCATTCCATAGTAAATCAACCTTAGAAGTCAACATTGCTCGTATGAGGCCATCAGGATCTATCGTATCATGTTTTATACCTAAAAGTTTCTTAATTTCACTAGAAACTTTGATAGATTTAGCACTTCTCTCAAATACTCCACCACCTTTAGAAATCAGTTCTTTCTTATAATCGCTCCAATGTGAACCTGATAAGTTAAACAATCTTTGTCTTTCTTTATAACTTTTTTTTGTGTCAGGATGTGGGTCTATAAAAATATGAATATGGTTAAATGCCCCTACAAGCTTCATACTAGTGGAAAGAAGCATTCCATTTCCAAAAACATCTCCAGACATATCTCCGATACCAACAACAGTAAATTCATCTTTCTGCGTATCAATTCCTAATTTGCTAAAATGCTCTCTTACAGAAACCCAAGCACCACGAGCTGTAATTCCCATCTTCTTGTGGTCGTACCCAAAAGCGCCACCAGAAGCGAATGCATCACCCAGCCAAAAATTATACTCATGAGCAATGGCATTTGCAGTATCTGAGAAAGTAGCAGTACCCTTATCAGCAGCAACTACTAGGTAAGGATCATCCCCATCAAAGCATATAACGTTTTTTTGTTTCTTAATTTTTCCCATGACTATATTATCTGTGATATCTAGCATACCTCTCAAAAATGTCTTATAACACTCTATCCCTGCAGATAAGAACCCCTCTTTGTTTTTAAATTCTTCAGCATTCTTTACAAGAAAACCACCCTTCGCCCCATCAGGGACTATTATTGAATTCTTAGTCATTTGAGCCTTCATAAGGCCTAGCACTTCTGTTCTATAATCTTCAATTCTATCAGACCATCTGAGCCCACCTCTAGAGATCTTTCCCCCACGCAAATGTATACCTTCCATCTTCACAGAATAAACAAATATCTCTGCATAAGCTCTTGGCAGTGGCAATTCACTAATATTTTTAGAATCAAATTTGAAAGATATGTAATCTTTATACTCAAGACTATCATATTTCTGAAAGTAATTTGTTCTTAAAGTATTTTTTACAAGCTCTAAAAACTTCTGAATCACTTTATCTTCAGAACTATTAACAACTCTAAGTAAAGCAGATTTTATCTTCTTTTCAATTTGAGCAGCATGCGCATTATCATTTAGTTCAGGATGGAACCTAGCATAAAAGAGTTGAACAATAAGCTTTGTAATATTGCCATTTTTTACCAAAGTAGATTTTATAAAAGCTTGGCTATATATAAATTTTATTTGCAACATATAGCGACAATATGCATCTAAAAGAAAAATTTCTCTCCATGTTAAGCCAACCTTTAACGCAAGGTTATTAATTAAATTATTTCTAATCTTTCCTTGAAAAACAGACTTTATAACCTCTTGTATATTATCTCTTATCTTTTCTATATCGTAATTAGAAGAAACGACCAAAGAAAAATCCTGTATTACAACTGGTTGCAATGAAACAGCACTAGAAACATAGAATACATTCTCCTCTATAGTACAAAACCCCATATTCTCTACTATAGGCATCACCTTATGCAAATCGACCTTGTTTTCCAGGTTATATGTTTTTAAATTAAAACTTTTAGCATTAGCATCATTCCTTCTGCAAAGATTAAATATAGGTTTTGTATCTATCAGAGCCTGATTTACATGCTCAATATCATTAACCGCATCCTCTACCGAAAATTTTAATTTGTAATTAGCTGGAAATGCCTTTTCATATATACGCAACAAATTACCAGTATGCTCAATACCAAATTTTCGCTCGATAAATACATCAAGATTTTCATCCCACCTTCTTGTGACTTCATCTAATTTTTGCTCAATTTTATACATGTCAGATCTCATTTTCCTATTATCACTCACACGCATGGCAATATGAATATACGCTAAACCCATGATAGAAAAACGCAAAGTACTATATATAAACCTTCCTTTAATATTCTTACTTATAACAGACTGAACTCTCTCAACTATGTCAGAAGTAACTCTAGATTTAGGAAAAAACACAAGCAAATTTATAAAGAACTTACATCTGTTCTCTCTCGCAAAGAATAGAACTCTAGGATTACTAAGAGACGATATTATCATCATAGTCATTAAAAACATCTCATCCTCAGACAGCTGGAATAGCTCATCCCTTGGAAGAGTCTCAATAATGCTAAATAACTCTTTTTGATTAAAACTCTTTTCATGAAACCCAGCCTTCTTGACTACAGAGTCCACTTTATATCTAATTAGTGGAATTTGATTCACACTTTGATAATCAAGCCTAGTAGCAAACAAACCAAAAAATACCCTAGCTTTCAGCGGCTTATTCTTTTTGCCTTTTTTCACTACACAAATGTAATCTAAATTTGTTCTCCTATGAACCTGCGATCTCTCTCTGGTTTTCCCTATTATTACATTCTCATTGCTAATCAAGAAATTGTTCGAACCAAATACATCACTAGCAATCGCTGCATGAAAATCAGAACTTTCTAACTTAATAACTCCAAGAGATTCGTTTCTAACAGCCTCTATACCTTTTCCTTCATCTAAGAACTTATATTCTCTATATCCAATAAAGGTAAAATTCTCATTTCTTAGCCAATTTAAAAACTCTTTATTTTCACTATTAATACTAGAATCAAAAAACCAAGCATTAGCTTCATCTAACTTTTTAAGAGTAGGTTGCCAATCAGCATAAGTGATATTTACATAAGAAAGGACCTTATTTAACCTTACTCTCAAATTCTCCATATAATACTTCTCCTTCAACAGAGATACTTTCATATATATAGCTGATTCATTTGGAGGAGTTTTTTCGTCTGTTTCTTTTATATCTTTAATATGACCTTTACTATCTCTATCCACACACAACAATGCATTAATCATGTGTTTTACTTTATACTTACGCTTGTTAAAGAATTCCGTTAAAGAATCTACTATGAATGGCATATCATCACTGATGACAGCAATAATCACACTTATACCTTCAGAGCTTGTTTTTAATTCTTCAATTTTAATATGATGTTTTTTTGATGGCTTTTTTAAAATTTCCTTATATACGAACTCAGAAATCTTTGTAAATTCCTCCACATCATAGAATTTTTTATCATCTATTGGGATATATGAATAGAAGGATTCAACAAATCCCTTAAAAAGTTTGTTACCTTTGTAATGTGAAGCCTTATTAAGGATACTACGTTTTATATTACTATTTTCGAACATTTGTGTTACAATCGCCCGCTGGTTAAGATCTTATAAAATATACGCGTCTTAAAGCATGAAAATGAATACACTCTAACTAACTAGATGATACAGTATATATAATCTATGTTCAATAACACGCAAGCAAATATTAAAAATACTATTTATGCACCTTGTTCACCAGTGCAAAAATCTGGCATTATAGTTGTTAGGGTATCAGGATCTGATGTCAAAAAAGTCATTACAAATCTAAATTGCACTAAATTGCATACAAGACACGCAACGCTTACAAAGATATATCATCCAAAAACAAAAAAAACTATAGATAGATGTATTGCAGTTTATTATGAAGGCCCAAATAGTTTCACTGGGGAAGATACTCTAGAACTCAATATACATGGAGGACGCGCTGTCCTAGATCTTACATTAAATGCCTTGTCTAGCATAGAAAATCTCAGAATTGCAGAGCCAGGAGAATTTTCCATGAGGGCATTTTTAAACAAAAAAATGGACCTCACAGAAGTAGAGGGACTTCAAGATTTGATAAATGCCAATACCGAAGCGCAACACAAACAAGCGTTAAAACAAACCTCTGGAGAATTAAAGGAAATATATGAAAAATGGAGAGATTTGCTTCTAGAAATACTTGGGAATATTGAAGCATACATAGATTTTCCAGACGAAGATATACCTCCTAATTTAGAAAAAAATATTAAACAAAAAATTTCATATCTTATTCTAGAAATAGAAAAACACCTGGAAAGTTCAAAAAGAGGAGAAAAATTAATAGATGGATTATATATAGCAATATTAGGCGCTACTAATGCTGGTAAGTCGTCTTTAATAAATAAAATTTCTCAGAAAGATTTATCCATAGTCTCAAGCATAGAAGGTACAACACGTGATGTAATAGAGATAAACCTAGATATAGCAGGATATCCAGTAACCATAGCAGACACTGCAGGGCTACGTAAGAGTAATAACGAGATAGAAAATGAAGGAATAAAAAGGTCAATAGACAGAGCTAGAAAATCAGATCTCAAATTATTGATATTGGATGGAAGCAAAGAAAACCCCGAAAAAGAAGTGATGAGATTTGCTGATTCCAACAGCATAATAATTATAAATAAAACTGATTTAGTAAAATTTAATCCTCCTAAAATAATAAATGGACACAAAGCTCTTCACATTTCAATAAAAGATAATATTGGTATTGATATATTAATAGAAGAAATCACTAGTTTTACAAAAAACTTCTTTGAAAACTCAAATGATACACCTTTACTCACAAAACAAAGATATAAAGAAAATCTACTAAAATGCTTAGAATGCCTGAGAAACCTTAATCTGAACACGGATATAGTCCTTACTGCAGAAGAACTCAGGATGGCAGCAAACTACTTAGGTAGAATTACAGGAATAATTGATGTAGAATCTGTATTAGGTAAGATTTTTTCAAGTTTTTGTATAGGCAAGTGATCACATTTGAATCAGACTCAGAACTAAGAGATATGTATAATAGGTGGTGCTCCTGGATGACAGAAGAAAAACGCTACTCCACTAACACATCCTCTTCATACAAAAAAGATATAGCAATGTTTTTTTCTTTCCTCAATCTTCATTTTGGTGAAAATATTCGTGTCAGCCACTTAGAAAAAATCACACTCCAGGACATCAGATCTTGGCTATCCACCTTAAAAAATCAAGATTATAACATCTCATCTTACGCAAGATACTTAGCTGCTATACGAAACTTTTTCAATTACACAAAAAGGTTTGAAAACATAGACAATACAAGCGCTATGAATTTAAAAATCAAGCGAAGGCATAGGTCTCTTCCGAAAGCGCTATCAACTATAGACACAAAACTAGTACAAGAAGGAGCTTTTGATGTATCTAAAGATCTATGGACACAACTGAGGGATTTTGCAATTATCACTCTAATTTATGGCTGTGGACTCCGTATATCTGAAGCTCTATCTATAACAAAAAATGACATTAATGGAGATTATATAAATGTTATAGGTAAAGGTAATAAAGCTAGATCTGTACCTATATTATCTTCAGTCAAAGAAACTATTGATAAGTATCTAGAACACTGTCCATTCAATATAGGCACAGAAGATCCTATATTCCTTGGCACAAGAGGAAAAAAGATGAATGTCAGTGTATTTCAAAACCAAATCAGAAGAATCCGAACAAACCTAGGTCTACAGCCCTCAGTAACGCCTCATGCATTTAGACATAGCTTTGCAACACATTTGCTTTCAAATGGTGCAGATCTAAGATCTATACAAGAATTACTGGGACATAAAAACTTATCCACAACACAAATATATACATCTGTAGATAGTAAAAAGATTTTAGATGCGTATAGTAAAAGTCATCCACGAAAATAAAATATGAGCATAAACTTTCTAAATATTGACCCAATATTAATCAACATAGGACCACTACCTATAAGATGGTACTCTATTGCTTATATTGCAGGGATTTTAATTGGAATCTCTTATATAAAATATTTATCTAAGAAAGCTAACTTTAAACTACCTAAAGATTTCTTTGATAATTTTCTTATATTTATAATAATAGGAATCATTATAGGTGGAAGGCTTGGATATGTATTTATATACGACCCATCATCATTTATTTCTCAACCAATAAAAATATTGAAAACATGGACTGGAGGCATGTCATTCCACGGAGGATTACTTGGGTTTATAGTCTCTACTATTATTTTCTCAAAGAAATACAGAGTAAATCACTGGAAAATATTCGATCTTTCAGCATGTGCAGCGCCAATAGGAATCTTCTTCGGAAGAATAGCAAATTTTATAAATGGAGAACTTGTTGGTAGAGTCACTGATGTTTCATGGGGAGTTTTCTTCCCTGGCGCAGGTTATATGGCTAGGCACCCAAGTCAGATATACGAAGCGCTAACCGAAGGGATTATAGTATTTATTATTATGAATATCTGCTTTCTCAAATACAAACTCTTTAAGAAAGAAAGGATGCTCTCAGGGCTATTTGGCATAACGTACTCCATAGGAAGGTTTGTTGTAGAATTCTTTAGAGAACCAGACCAATCTATAGGTTACATTCTAAATCATTTCACAATGGGACAAATAATATCTCTACTGTTGATAGCACTTAGCATAGTGATTATAAAATTTGATCCGCTAAAGAAAATATAGTTATTTGGAAATAACTTTTAATATTTCTTTCATCTCAATTTCTCCATCTCTTAATATCTCAACGGATCCATTAGAAATCTTTACCACAGTTGAACATACCCCTTTTCCAGAGTCACCATAGTCAATAATTAAATCTATCTTGTGTTTAATATCATCAGAAATACACTCAATGGACTTTGCGCTATCTTCTCCAGAAATATTCACACTAGTCGCCACTAAAGGACATCCGCATTTATACAAAATATCTAAAGCGACTTTGTGGTCTGGTATACGAAACCCGACCGCATTATTTTTAACCAAGAATTTTGACAATCCATGTAATTCTTTTAACTCTAATACGTATGTAATGGGACCTGGAGAAAATCGTGTGATCATCTTTTCTACCATATGATCTACATGAACATATTTTTTTATTTCTTCAAAATCACTAACCATTACTGAAAGAGGATTCTGAGTTTTACGATTTTTTATCTGGTAAATACGTTCTACCGCTTTTGCATTTGTAGCATCGCAGGCCAGAGCATAAATAGTCTCCGTTGGAAACACAACAGTTCCTCCGGATGTAATTGTGTTTACGATCTTATCTATATTTCTATGAGAGTAAGTAAGAATGGAAGACATCTAATGTTTATTTGATACTTCAAGAATTTTTCGTGCAAGATGTGCTTTAGATTCTGTTGCAGCAATCATATTTAAATTCTCTAAATTCAGTAATTCTTGTTCAAAGGTAGTAAGATTATTCTTAGCTTCAGCTACATCTAATTCACTAACTTTACATACCTTATCTACTAAAATATAAAGCTCATTATCGTGAATTTTTGCAAACCCACCAAAAACAAACAAAGGCTCTGTCGATTTACCTGAAGAGATAACCTTTACCAACCCTGGATCCATACTAAATATTGCAGATACATGTCCAGGCAAGATACCAAGCT
>Ga0222708_1000020_pt1 | contig 47223 bp, 83 predicted proteins | sample AntAcemetage1576_FD_179806 | JGI IMG/M metagenome (GOLD analysis project Ga0222708, IMG submission 179806) | Saline water microbial communities from Ace Lake, Antarctica - #1576 | ecosystem: Environmental > Aquatic > Non-marine Saline and Alkaline > Saline | place: Antarctica: Ace Lake... | reverse complement strand
TGTTTTCGAATCTCTTATTTGTTATCTTACTCTAAGTATGCCTACGTGATAGTATAAAATGGAAACTATATATTACACTGTCACAATTCTTTATTGGTAGGCCTACAGGGACTTGAACCCCGAACCTTCGCGTTATGAGCGCGCTACTCTGACCAATTGAGTTATAGGCCCATAATATTTTCGTCATCGTTATACACTTGCGTTAGCCCCAGTGATCTTTCCTATGACAACAGCTGCAAAGTATTTTGCACTTATCTATCTCTTCCTATACATTATCTTACCATGGACCTTATCGACTGTCAACTACTTTCTCTGTTATCTCTTTCGTCGGCCTAGATGGCTTCCGTCACTTATTATAGATCACATCTTCTAGGAAGTCAACCCTTCGCTCTCCAAAAAGAGCGATTATACTCTGGCACGCTCCTTGCAACGTAATTCCACCACTCCAGCATTCTCATCCATACTCCTGAGCGATTATCCTTTACCTGTACGTCTGCAAAAATATCTCTTGGGACGCCATTATTAAAAACAACAACTTTTAAGTCGAAATCTTTATTGAAATTATACAATATGTTTTTTGCCGTGTACTCATACACGACCTTGATGTGCGACGGGTGCTCAAACATTCCAATGAACTCTTCACTCAAATCATTGAAAATGATAGCTATCTGGTTACTTATATTTTCATAGGTATCATTTGTATCAATAGCACTGTGTCCGTATTTATTTCTATATGATGCATCCTCAGTACGAAAGCCATATACTTTATTTATCTTTGTAATTCCTCTGTTCATTGAATTTGTTGAACGCCGTTTGTACACTCATCTAGTGGTCTGAGTTCTGCGCGTTCAGACCACTCTTTATCTATATTTGCCACTTTGTCTTTGTCCAAACATGACTCATGGAATAAAACCCCTTCAGGATCGTCGCGATGATCTTGAATGCGCAACTTCCAACTCGTATCTTCATCTTCCTCTTTGGATAATTCTAAAGCTAAACCTAATGGATGGAAGAATCTACGATTTGCTTCGTGCAGATAACCATTGTCCATCAATTCTTGTACATCTAAATATTTTTGTGACATTTTATCTCCTTAAGTTACATTAATGTAAATTCGTCAAACTTTTGCACAGGTATGCAGTTTTCTAAATCATAAATTACACTGTTAACCCTTTCTCCAAACATTTCGAGGTCACCGGATGCCGAACAATGAGATGCATAACAATATGCATCTTCTTCTTCTAAATGTTTGTGAGCGTATTTTATAATTTCCAACAATCTAACTACCTCTTTCATTGGATTGTCTACTACAAGCCACGGGTCACCTATCTTAGTATTTGCATCACCCTGCTATGTACATTTTTCAGAAGTACATTCATATTCAGATGACTCATTTGACATTACTGCTCTAGGCTCCCCACATTTTGGACAACGGTACAACTTGTTGTTCAAAAGAGTTATCTCCACTTTTGAATCCTTTATTTTCTTGCTCATGTTTAATCTCTTTTTGCAAAAGTCAATCTAAGCTTACTCATGCTATTCATCTTAAGTTTACTATAAGCGAAGCCTACAATGCATAATGATACAGATATAATTTCAAGGGCAATTCCTATCGTAATTGGTTCCATTTTTTTCCTTTAGGTATTAAGCGATATACACTTAGTTGTAAATTTTATTCAAAAGATTTAGTCGTACGCTAAGTTTTTCCTTCATACTATCAATATTTAACTAATGTTGAAAGGAGTTTACACATGGACAGAATATCTAGAGCTAATGCATTTGAAAGAGGTATAACCCGGTCGGCCAATTCTGAGAGAGCCGGAGTTTACTTTCAAAGAGACCCTCGTACAGGCAAGTTCAGAGGGATTGTTGAGCATGTTGCAGAAGATGGTGCTATCACTTTTCTTCCTCAAAAGCCGGTCATATCAAAAGATATGAACAAAATTAAAAATTACCTGGCAACTCTTGTCAACGTCCCTTTGAATGACAAAGGGGTGGGCGAACCATGGCATGCTGAAAGCAATATGCCATTTGACTTAAACGGTAATAAGGTTTCCTAATAGTGATTTTAATTTTTTAATAAAAGGTGAAGTGTTATGCTTCACCTTTTTCAATTGTGAGTTGCAAGTTCGTTCTCACCCATATGCTAATATATACAAGAAAGGTAGTATCAGTGAGGGTATGATTATGTTCAATGTTGGTTTACGAAAATTAGGCAGGACTGAGAGATTCCTTAGAACTAAGATTGGAATGGCTTTTGAGTCAACCGATTGGAATAAGATTGAAAAATCTCATGATAGCCAGGGCTCTGATGTAGTAGATCCTACTGAACACCTTAACTCGTATAAACCAAGTCAATCTTATTTAGATGTAATTGATAGCAAGTTGCCTCAAAGTTCCACTCCTTTTGGAGGCATAGAGAGCGGACGTTCCTCTAAAATGGTTCATGATATCTCAGATGAGCAAAATGAATCTATAAATTCTAGAGTGATGACTAAACCATATCATAGTTTAATTAATCAAACTGATCGAAGCTGGGTTAAGAATCCAATTCGTGGCTGGTCAACTATGGCTACTAAAGCGCTGTATGACTCTGCAAACCTTGGTGATATAATTGAAGATGTTAAAGTTCATGAGCACAATGGAGTACCTGTTACAGTTCACACTTTTGGAAAGGATTATGACACTGTCTACGATTTGCATGATCAGTCTTCTAGGTTTCAAAGTCCGATACAGAGGGCTCCAGACCCACTTCAAATTTATCAAATAGCTGCAATGGATTTCCTTACAGGTAATATAGATAGACATGGTTTTAATTTACTTATCAGTAAAAATCAAAATGAAAGTGGACATCATCCACTACTTGCAATTGATCATGAAAATAACTTCCAGTATCATAAGACTCTCTCTGATACCAGTGGTACTGATGATAAATATTCTCCTGAAAGAAATATAGATGGTCGTAAGACTTCAAAACCTTATGATTACATTCATCTTTCTAATGGATTGCACCAGGCTCATAGAGCTAGCTACGATGATGGTATTTCAAACTTTCACAAATGGTGGGTTAATAATTCAAATGCTATCAAGGAAACTTTTGAAAAACAACTTTCAATGATTAAATCGAAACCTGTTAGAGAACATGTTCAGAAGAATTTCAATATGAGGTTCAATCTCATTCAAGATTGGTCTGAAACTGATCCTGAATCAAACTTGTTCGACAAGGATTATTCACAAGACGTTTCACTTAGTAATATGGAGCTTGCGAAACCAGAGGTTGTTCAATCTATCATTGGAGCTTTACCAAATGATCCTGTTAAGGCAGCCATCATGATTGCAACTGCTTACGATAAAGCTTCAATTTCAGTTAAGCATAAACTTCTTGGAACCTATAATCAATTGCTAGCATCTGCAACGCCGGAACAAATTGTCAAAATGTATGACAAGTCTATGAAGTTACCAAAGCTTGCTATTGGAAACACTCCGCTCAGCGTCTCTATAATATATTTTGTAGTTCAAAATTATATGGAATCTCATGCCGATGCTCTTTTGCAATATGAATCTACAGGTAAGACTGGTAAGATACCTTTAACTTTAACAAAGATGTTGAGGACTGTATGATTCTTCATGTTAAAAGTGCTTTCTCTAATGAAAGTAATGAGATTACTTATAACTTAGATACTGAGGATGGATTTAATAAAATCCTCAGTGACTTCCCTCAACTTAGAGAATCTATGTTGAGATACAATGATCTAAGATTAATAGCCAAAGATATGGCTGAATACTTGGGACATCATCATATTTATGCTTGGGTTACGGAGTGATTATGAAATCGAGAAGAAGTGCTAGATATGCTTACAAGACTGCGTTTCACAATGATTTGTTGCCAGGTGGACTTGCAGACAATAAACAACCTTCAGATTTTGAAAGCACTCAACTGGCCAAAGGCATTAAAGTTGAACTTGAACACACTGATGATTTAAATATAGCTGAAGAAATCGCCATGGATCATTTAACAGAAGATCCTAAATACTATGATAAGCTTGAGATCATTGAAACACAAGATTAGATCATCTATCCTTCGGAGGTTTGTCGTAGACGGTTGTTCTATGTTCTTGAATTCTTAGAACACTGTTTGGCTTAACATCTTTAGTTACCACTACATTTGCACCGATAATACTATCAGCGCCGATTGTAATAGCGCCTAGAATTTTGGAGCCCACTCCTAAAGTAACTCTATCTTCAATAGTTGGGTAATCTCCTTTATCGCGGGCACTGCCAAGAACATTCTGTCCATAGAATCGAACGTTTTTGCCAATCTTGGTAGTTCCTCCAATGAGGATTCCGAGAGGGTGGATGAAAAACGTACCTTCTCCTATTGACGCTCTTGCTGAGATTTGAAAACCATAGTACATGTAGAGAATCTTCACAGCTAAGAAGTTGACCAAAGGTATGTGATATTTCTTAGCTGTACGTCCAAGCGCATATAAAATATGAATCCATCCAGATTGATAAGTCAACGCTGTGCGAACAACTGTTTTGAAATCAGTTGATTCTTCTGCCGTTTTTGCCATCTGCTTTAGACTTAAATACATGACTGTCAACTTTCTCCATATGCGTAATAGACTCTTTGAATTTCAGTCCCGTCTTCATACCAACGTGTGAGGGCAGGTTTTTGAATTCTATGTAAAAGTCCGTACTCTGTATATCTCTCCGTTCGTTTTTGTCCATTTCTATACCAAGTTTGAGATGATGGTTTACCATCATCCCTGTGATGCGAACCACACTTAGCATATACTGCTTCGCGTTTTTTTCCATTTCTATGATAAATTAGAAGAGCGGGCATGTCACCAAGGCGATGCAACGTATGATAGATCGTTATCATTTCTTGATTCTTTCACTTTGGAGTTAATTATATTTCCACAGAGTCTTTAGATTTTTGATGGCCCGTTTAGATTCTATCTGGTCACCAATTATTTTAGCTTTAAGTACTGCCATATGTGCTTTTCGGAGTTTTTGCTTATTATATAGAATAGAATGTAGCTCAAATATATAATATTTTCCTTTACTATATGATGTGAATTGCTTCCGTACACTTAAAAGGTTTTTTGAATCCTCTTCACCTTGTCTATATTTTAATGTCAAAAGCCACAATTCTCTTTCCAACGTGCTTTGCCTTTCAACGTTTTTATCTAAATGGCTGCATTTTTAAAATGCAGCCATTTTATCCAGAAGCCATATTAGAGTGGAAGCTCCCACTTAGGGCCATCAAACTCTTCAAACTCTTTCTTGGACTGATCTCCTCCTCCAACCTTGATTAAAATATCAATAGATTGGAGAAATCCTTCCGACTCATCACCCCAGTCATCTCCGATAATATGCTTCTCATCTACGGGATATAGCTTGTACTCTGATGCCTTTTTAGAAGCATATCCTATAGTGTACCATTTTAATCGTTTAGCTACAGCATACGCGATTCCAGGCACTCCTACATCCGTTAAGCCACTTACTAGTTGGCAGTTCTCAGGGTCTAATGCATCAAGAGTAGTCAAACATCCTGTGATTAAATCCTCTGCTTTACCTTTGTCAAACTCAAAAGTACTGAATCCAATGATTCCGATTTTCATCTTGTCTGGAGAAAGTTTACTTTCAGCGGCACTTACAATCATCCCTTTTGATAAAGGTGGCGAATTATACTCTACGACGTTATTCATAATAAATCCCAATACCGATCAGTGCTGGTATCATCTTCGAACTTAGAGGTGAAGTTATCAACTCCAAGTTCATCTGTAAAAAGCTCGCTTAACTCTATATATCTTTCGAAGCTAATGTTGTTTAACACAATTGTTGCAAAGCCAACTTTAAGATCACTCGACCTGTCGCAATCTCTCTCATAAATATGACATGAATCTTCGTCTGTTTTATATAACTTGTCGTAAAGAGAGGTGCCCAACATGATCGCACTTTCTGCAGTAATGTTGAATGAAGCTTTGCTTAAATGCATCATCATATTCATAATACGCACTCCTTATGCTTTAGTGAAATTCAAACCATCGTCTGAAAGTTTAACCTTAATGGTATCCCCTGGGCTATACCCACCTTTCAGGATTTCCATTGACAGTGGATCTTGAAGATTTTTCTGCAAAGAACGCCTAAGAGGTCTTGCTCCATATGCGGGTTGATACCCAATTTCCACCAAATACCGTACTGCCTCAGGTTCAATTTTAATCTTCAACTTCTTTGCACTTAGCAATTTGTCGATTTTCTTAATTTGAATATCAGCGATCGCTTCAATGTTTTCCTTAGTCAGTCCGTGAAACATCACAATCTCATCAATACGGCCTAAGAATTCTGGACGAAAATTGGTTCTCATTTCGTCCATTGCTAGCTCTTTAGCATCTTCCGTGACACATCCAGTACGCATGGTCGATTCGAGCAAATGACTGGAACCTACATTACTTGTCATGATAATCACCGTATTCTTGAAGTCAATCAAGTTACCTTGTGAATCTGTAAGTCTGCCATCATCAAGAATCTGCAAAAGAACATTGAATACATCCGGATGTCCTTTCTCAACTTCATCAAAAAGGACAACGCTGTATGGTTTGAGCCGAACTGCTTCGGTCAACTGCCCACCTTCATCGGCACCCTTATATCCCGGTGGCGCTCCAATGAGTCGGGCAACAGTATGCTTTTCCATAAACTCTGACATATCAAGACGAATCAAATTTGACTCGTCACCAAATAAGAAACAAGTTAGGGCCTTAGCCAATTCAGTTTTTCCTACGCCCGAAGGTCCGAGGAAAAAGAAGCTCCCCACAGGCCTATTGGGGTCATTAAGACCGGCTCGACTTCGGCGGACAGCAGTGGAGATTGCAGTCATAGCTTCTGCCTGACCAATTACTCTCTTTCCAATCTCTTCTTCCATTCTCACTAACTTGTCTCTCTCCGATTCCATCATGGTGCTGACAGGGATTCCTGTCATATCTGCAATGATAGATGCGATATCTTCCGGTTGAATTTCTTCTCTCAATAGACTTCCTTCAATACGAAGTTGTAGTAGGTCCTTATTTGCATTTAGGATGTCGCTATTGAGACTTTCAAGAACACTAAATCTGAGACGACTGGCTTCTTTTAAGTTGCCGACTCGCTCTTCATCATTGGATTCTTTCTCCATATCAGCATGCTGAGTACTCATCTCTTGAATACTTTGAATTAAAGTGATTTCATTTTCCCAACGACTACGAAGTTTAACCAACTTCTCTTCGTCGTTCAAGATGCTCAGTTTGAACTTTTCTTTATGACCATCTGTAGATTCATGACTTTGATCCACTAAGTTCAATAGTTCCATTTTTTGATTTGAAATCTTGCGCTCCAGTTGGTCAATCTCACGAGGTACTGAATCTAACTCGATTCGCAACCTGCTCGCAGCCTCGTCGATAAGATCAATTGCCTTATCTGGAAGATTGCGACTAGGAACATACCGTTTAGAAAGAGTTACCGCAGCTTCAAGTGCAGGATCTTGAATCTTAACACCGTGAGTGTTTTCAAACTTGGATTTAATACCTCGAAGGATACTTAAAGTCTGCTCTACAGTTGGCTCTTCGATATAGATAGATTGAAACCTACGATCAAGTGCCTTGTCTTTTTCAATAAGTCTAAACTCATCCGCAGTGGTGGCTCCAAAAATCTGAATCTCTCCGCGAGCAAGAGCAGGCTTAAGAAGACTAGCAGGATTTGAAGACTCTGAACTGCTAACCATGCTGTGCACTTCATCAACGAAGAGAATGATCTCTCCGGCAGAATCCTTTACTTCATCAATGATTGATTTCAATCGCTTCTCGTATTCGCCTCTCAAAGTTGCACCTGCAACTACACTGCTAAGTTCAAGCGTAAGCAGTCGCTTGCCTTGCAGTTGATTTGGGACATCTCCGGATGCCATTCTAATAGCTAGAGCTTCCACGATTGCACTTTTTCCAACTCCCGGTTTACCAATCAAAATAGGATTGTTCTTAAGCGAACGACAAAGAATCTGAATGATTCTTCGGAGTTCGTCCGTGCGACCAATTACAGGTCCAAGTTTGCCAAGTTTTGCTTGCTCAACCATATCAATGGAGCATTCTTCCAGGACGGTTTTCTTTCGGTCCGGATCTGTTGGGTTCTTAGATACTAGAGTCTTGCTGTTCACTCCAATGCTACTCTCGATCAGTTCTTCTGTAAGTCCGGCTGATTCCAAAGTCTGCTTCACAGTTCCGCCATTTGCAACCTGTTGATTAAAAAAAGCTAACAACAGATGAATGCCGCTGACTTTTTTAATGTTAAACTTCACAGTGTATTGCGAGGCAATTGCAGACAACCTCACCAGACGGGGAGAAAGGAAGTTTGCGCCAGCCTTTGGATACACTGGCAGCTTCCTGACGCCGATGGCAGCTTTAGAGGTCAAAAGTTCAGAATTGCCTCCGATTTTCTTGACGAAAGTCTGAACATCAGAATCTGAAGATAAAATGTACAACAAGTGTTCTGGCTCAATGGACTGATTTTTAGTATGATTTGCCAAACTCTGTGTTGCGGTGAACATTTTTTTGGTTTCTTGAGTATAGTTCTTTAGATTCATGCCCATGATAAGTCCTTTGAAAGTGGTTAAACTCAGTGTATCACACGAGTTTGAGTTTGTCAATCGCTAACTGCTGCAATACTTTATTTTACTCCAGGTGGTTGAAAAACCATCTGCGAGCTGGAGTTGAAATATGTTTTCCAACATCCTTCTTGTCCATATTGTTTTCCAACATAGTGTCGGACTCTTCCGATACTATGTCATTATAGATCCATCTTATAAAATCGCCAGTGGAGTTTCTTGTAAGCTCAAGTCCATTCTCTTTAAGGTGCTCGATTCCTTGAATTAATCTGTTTTCAGTTAGAGTTAATTTTACAAATTCATTTATGGAATTTATTTTCTCTACATCTACAGATGCTAATTTGGTTACTTTTGACACACTGTGCTTAGCACCTTTCACTTTAAACCAAAACTCTGAGGATGTGAATCCATCTTCTTTGCAACTCCAGACTGCTCCTTCTCCTAGACCTGATACTCCAAATTGCTTGGCAACTGGACATTCCTTTTCAATAGAGTTAGTTATCTCAATTAATTTATTTTGAGATAATCCTGGGTTTTCAAAGTCGATATCTAATTCGAAGACTGGGAATCTTGGATCGTAAATGTTGAAAATGCGATCACTGTCAAGTCCTAATGCGCCACATTTTCCAAGATCAACTTGTGATTGTAGTTCATCTTCGTGAACTACAATCATATGAAATATCACAAACATTCTATCTAGATTTACAATGCCGACTCCATTTTGAATGCCGTTGCCAACCCACTCTCCATAAATCACTACCGAATCATTACTACCTTGGGATTTGTGGCCAGTTCTGCGGAGCAGATTTGAGGAGAGGTTTTTCCAAACATCTGTCCCTATATCTGAAACGAATTTTGCAAAACCGTAACTATCTTCTTCCAAACGTATCACTCTATTTCTTGATTGAGCTTCGATTTCTTTATCACTTTTTATTACAACTGATGCGTTTGTCCCATGTAGTTTAACAGTTCCTGTGTACTTCAATGTAGGCTTTTTCTCCCCGTCATTGAAGAACGGATTTCCTTCTGAATCAACACCTTTGTAGGAAACTTTACTGGAAACGTTCTTGACAGCTTGTCTGAATTGACCAATCTTTGGAAATTTAATCATGATTTTCTAAAACCTCACTGTACAGCTTTTCAGCAGCCCGCAACAGACGACCCCCTTCACTTCGAGTCCTCCAGGGTTCTTGGCCGTGAAGCCTGTAGAATAAGTATCACTGTCTGAACATGTAAATGGAGAATAGCCTCGTATATGAATATCAGTGTATCCGCTTTTAACAAGGGTATCTACCGAAGCAGATGTATTTGAACAACCACTGAGTGCGATGCAGGCTAGCAATGTTGCTAGAATTAATTTTTTCATAGTTCTCCATAGTTATTTTCAATTCAATTGATTTGAAAAAAAGTGGTATCTGAAGTTGACGTAACTCGAAAATTATAAATCAACTTCAGATACCACTGGGGGCATACCAGATCATCATCTTAATATTGCCAACCACCAGGTTGTTTTCAAAAACAACCAAAAGCCACTTTATTTGAGCAGTTTAAAATCTAAATTAGAAGACTTAGGATTGACGTAAGTTCCTATAACTTGACAATATCTAAATCTGTATTTCCTACAGTCTTTGCAAGAGCTGGATTGATAATGTATATCGTTTCCAGTTGGTACACTCCATAAGGTCCACCTATGAATACCTATAAAGCAAAGTTTCATTTAAAATCTCCAAATCATAATTTATGATTACGTACATTTCGACTACTTGAGTCGCTCTCTAACCTCGCACCGAACTTCATTGAGTCGATCTCCAACTTCAGCTCTTTCATCTGGAGTGAGATTTGATAGCATACGAATAATCGAGGTGAGCTTCCCCTTTTTACCTAAACACTCTTCTCTTAGTGCGCCAAGAGCACTGGCTCCAATTTCTTTTGCCACTGAGTTCTCAACATAGATGGACAGATTTTCAAGCGCATTGATAAGGATTTCTTTTGAAGTAAGATTCATTTTAATTCTACTTTGAACTAAGTTTTGATGTTTTAATAGTATCCCACAAATCGAGCTTTCCTATAGGAGTTAGTCTAAATATTTCTCCTCTTACCATGATATGATAAGTCAGTAGTGATTTGGTAATACCCCGGTGAATATGCAAATCATCTTCGGCATTACTGTATCCAATTACTGAGCCTGATTTGTTCTTTACTGGAAACCATTTTTTAAAAGAATCTTTGTCTGACATATAATCATCCCAAATGGACAACTCTATGATTCTAAGTGGACTTGAATTTCTTGACATAATTGGTTCCTTTTTTTCATAAAGCAGATGTCATGAGTCTTTTCTCCACAGTTGCTCCATGATATGTATCTACACATTATACCATTTTCCCAATATTCTTCAGTACATCTTTGTCCATTCGGATACCATTTTCTAAAAGAAGGCTTTTTAAATGACCTGTGAGGGAAACCGTAAGTATAGTATATTTCAGCTTGCTTTGTCCCATCTTTGTCCCAAGCTTGGATGGCAGGTCTATTAAACCTGTGTGATCCTTTATCTTTATCTCTCCAATTGATGAAAAAAGTTTCTTTAATCTGAAGCGTAATCATTTACTAATAAGGTCTCAAATTCAAGTACACGCTGATCCTAATCCCTAGCCAGAACAACCCATGCTCATCAACCTTACTCTCTCCCCAAACTACATTTTCATATTTAAAGAAAGTGGGAAGCCAATTCCAGTCGATCGGAGCATAGCCAATGTCAATTCTGTCCAAAATCTGTAAGTATTTTTCCATACGAACTCTCCTAAAACTATATCTTCACAAGTTTGGTTTATCGAACTGAAGTGGATTTTCAATTTCAATCGTCACTTCATCAAATACATTTAATTTGGAGAAATCTCCATTAGATTTTTTCTCAGCTGACGTATCTCTCAGTTGAGAAAAAACGTCAAAGATGAACTTTACGGCGCCGGATGCAATTTTATAAATTTGATACATGTGTTGAGCCTTTCGTGTTTCGAGTGATATCCGATCTTACCAGACGCGCAGCTCACTTGTCAAGGGCGAATGTTCGAGACTTTGCCTTTTTCTAAAACGAGGGAGCGGCCGAGCCTTTCGCCTTTCTTGAAAGCCTTGTTCTTTTCTTTTCTCTCAACCTCTTTAAAGAAATCAACTGAAACCGGATCGTAATCAATAATATTCTCTATTTTATTTAATTGAAAAAATGATGCAGCTTCAATTAACATATCTTTTTCTGATTTATTTAAATCAGAAATGGATAGTACTCCTCTGATTAAAGTGTAATCTCTTGTTGTAAACTGAATCTGGATATCAGAGTGAACATGTGATATGATTCCATCTCGCTCCCACTTCCATAAATCAGGCTGCTCAAACAAAGAATTATGAATCTTTAAAATCACATCTCTGACTTCCGTATGATCGTTTTCGCTTGTCAGTTTTTTCGGATTTTGGTAATCAGTTAAAAATATTCTAAATTGATAACCTAAAAGTACACTTGACACGAACCCTGTAAAAACTAAAGTAAGAAGTAACATTGGAACCACCTATTCTTTCAAGTTATTGGGTTGCGCCTCGACCAAACTCTGACCTAAGCATGGGTACAATTGATTGCCAAACCTGGGTATCTTTATGATCCGGATCATAAACTAACTTACCTGCTTGTAAGGCATGGAACACTTCATGGATGAAACCAGTATCACCTAAGTTGTTCCCCATCATATATCCTGCTCTAATGATTCCACTTTCAAATACCCCTTGAACCCATCTTCCTAATGAATCTTGGAAGTATTTATCTGCCCCATTTCGCTCAACTCCAGGAATAAATTCGTAGAAAAGATTATTGAGAACCTCACTTGTTAACTTTAATGAATCTTCATCAGAATGAATCTTATTCCACTCTTCCGATATCCTGACAAGTGCGCGAGCTACCACTGATGGTTCAAAAGGAGAGGAGTTCATACGACTTGTGAATCCAGGTATCGCTACCTGAAACTTCTCATTTAACTCCTTATCTTTGTCTTTATTCACAATGTGAATTGCTACCCCTATCCATATAGGGAATCCTATAAATGAACAAATAACCAATGCCAGTATAATAATTCCAATCAAATTCATCTCTACTCCTTTAGATTTCCAATCCATCCTTTGTCTATATAATATTTAAACAGCTCGTATGAGCGTTCAATATCATCAACTGCTCGATGATTTGACACAGTATCAGGTGCATTGTAATTACCTTCAAATGAAAATGCTTTTTCATCTCCAATTAAGCTACTTAAACTTTGCCTGATTGTACTTACATCTAACAATCTATGTGAGAATAATCCTTTCATTACTTCTGGCCAGCGAGCCTCTAGAAAGTATTTATCATAATGAATTGAACTTCCAGCTAATACAAATGGTTCATCACTAATATGATGCTTTTTCAGAAATGCTTTAAATTTACTTTTAACTACATCTTCGCTTAAAGCCTTTTCAGAATTCATATCATCAATTAGACCAGATTTCATATGCATTTGCAACGCACCCATTTCCCAGTGAGCGGCGGGCAGTTCAATGATCTCATGAAACGATTGCTTCTTTACAAAATCATCACCAGTAATAAAACAAGCAATTTCACAAATTGAACACTTTTGATTGTTCAATCCAGTTCCCTCTATATCAGTCCACAAATATCTTGCCATTTAACTATCCTTCTTATTTAGAAGCTTGTACAACTTCCAATTCAAATTCAGGGTGCTCAGTGATTTTCTCATCACCTTTTTGTAAACAAATATAAACTCCGTGGATGCCAACTCCCAGACCACCTGTGTAGAATTTAGGACCAGATGGTACAGGAACTCCACCTACAGAAGATGGCAAATGATATTCCCTAACATTAGCTCGTGGCTTTAGAAATTTAATTAAAGTCTTACCAGGCAACACAATGTCCGTACGCCTTGGACTCATCATTTGACTTTTAAAGTCGCGCTTACCATCATGTAGAAAACCCTCTTCAGTATTTCCATTAAATGTATAATGAGTATTAAGCCAATCTACTTTAATTGTATCATCTGAAGTATTAGTTAATTTAATACTAATTCCTCTAGGTAGAACATAAACATTTCCTTTAGGAACTCCCATTGGACTGATTGACAATTTGTAATTCTCATTCTCGATCTCAGTACTGTCTAAACTCTTTAACATCAATGATGATTTTGTTTTAAATAGATATGATGATACTGCGGCAATCCCTCCGATGAGAGCGCCTCCAATGAGCATCTGATTACGTGTAAAAGAAAACCGAGGCATAAAACTCCCTATTGTGTTTATAAAAATTACATTTTAAGAATAACATAATCATCTTAAGATGTCAAGCGATATCTTTCATCATTCCCACTTATCTCTTTTGCCACTTATAATTACGTTGATGATATTGTTCTACTTCTGAAAAATGTCCAGGTTCTACATCATCCCGGTAATAGTTGTCATAGAAGTTACGGGATTTCCAATCCCATTTATTAATTCTAATCTTAGGCATATTGTTAGCTCTAACATAGTTAATAACATGCTCAAGTATGAAGCTAGCTATCCCCTTACGCCTATGAGTAGGATCAACAAACATCATTGTCCAACCTGTCAAATCATCATAGGCTCCCCATCCCATTCTCTTACCTGTCTTTTTATCAAAACAATCGAAAACAATAGGGTTAACTTCTAAGGCAAAATGTCTCATACATCCTGTTCCCTTTAAAGTTAAATTTAAAAGTCTATCTTTCGTACTCAAACTCAATAAGTTCCATCGTATAATCTTAATTCTAAAATCAAATTCTTTCAAGCAATACTCCTAAAAATTAAATTAAAATTAATTAATGCTCAGGATCCATGGTAAACCAATAATAAAAGAAACCAAGGAAAGTGTGTGTCCCTTTTTGCAAGGGCTTCTATTAGGTATAATTCCTCCAAAATACCCTACTGTCACATTTTTTTTTCATTTTTTTTGAAAAAAATTGCAAAACAAGTACTTTGGCCCGTTCAAACGCCATAACTTTTTTTCATTTATTTTAGCCGGATTGCCTCTTTGCCGTCTGGAGCCGTGTAAGTCTCCACAACTGATGAATCCAACAGGGTCTGAAGAAGTTCCCACCTTTCGGATTGAACCTCCGTGAGAGTTGGAGATTTCCAGCTGGCAATAAAGTATTGGCACCCCACGTACCCACCCTCAAACTTGTGCTCTGCAGTTGCTAGCTCCTTTACAAATGATTTTAAAGGATTCTCTGATACGGAGGGCACAAGTTTACTTAAAATCGATTGTAGGCCATCTGAGGACTCCTTAGCAAATACCGAAAGACCTTGGGCTAAATCAATATGGTCGTAGGCTAGGTCCCGCAACCCAGAAGCTACCCCAATACCTTGCCAGCTGGCTAGCCATACTTGTTTGCCATCCTGATTGCAAAGACGTACAGCAGGAGCATGGTCTAAGTCCCCTGATACTAAGATGGCAATATCAAAGGCATTCTTGCAATTCAGGTGGACAATGTCAGCAACAATGGTTGTATCAATCTCTTTCTCCTGAGTGTATGATGTATCATGATCGCAGCTAGTGCATTTTTTAGAATGCAGTTTGCGTTCAAAAGTTTTAACATACCAACCACGTTGATTTGAAACGACATTTAGAAAAGACTGTAATTTACCCTTAGTTCCTTCCAGGACATTGTCATCTGATTCAACTCCAGTATAATAATTAACACTAGTGAGATTAGTTCCTCCCACTTGTTCAACCAACCATGCTGCCATTAAGTTGAAATCTAATTTAGCACCATTCGTTGAATCTTTCCAAGCCGAGTAGAAATTCTTACCATCAATAAAAATTGAAACTTTCATAAATTATTTATTCCCTTTTGATTTAATTTGATCAATTAACTTTTCAAAATCTTCAACACTCATAGAGATATTACCAAGAGTGGAACTTGGAGTCAAACCTTGAGAGATTAGAAATGATTCCACATTCAAGACTTTATCATTTAGTTCACTTAAATATTTAATCGCATTAGCTTTTTTAGTATCTTGAGTTCTTTTTACCTTAACGCAATCTTCCCACATACTATAAATCATATTGCCGTTGGTTTTAACAACTTCTGGAGACGTTGTATTTAAATTAATTGCCGACTCAATGGTTCCAATTCGTCTATTGACGAGAAGCCAAATACCAAACTCACCAGCTCCAATATGAGTAACCTTTGCTTGGAAATAATTCCTTTTATGTGTAGGATCTTTTAGAGCTACAATGTCCCCTACTTCTAAATCAGATTTTTGCATAAGTCCTTCTTTCTTTTCGCAATCGAGATCTCTCACAAGATTAGCACACTTCTTTAAGCTTGTCAAGTACTTATGCGAAACACAATGAAAAAAGGGCAGTGGGGATTCCCCACTGCCCTTTTAAGATGAAAGGGTCATGTGCCTATTGGCAAGCAGTATCTGAACACTGAGTGACTACAAGGATGTATTCTCCTGCTGTAGGATTAGGACTTACAATGATTCGATAATCACCAGCAGAGAGAGGCCCTTGAGACATTAGTAATTCAGCGTCAACACAAGTTCCATCAGTCTCAATACGAAGAGCATGTGAAGAGCTTCCCAGATTCACAAGTTCAATCCGAAGACTTTCACCAGAACCTACAGTCAAAGAATACACCTTTGAAAACTCAGGAGGCGCCGCACAAGTTAACAGAGGGGGGATTGTAAAGCTGGTATCACCGCTGTCTACAAATGGCAGAGAATCGATTGAGAATGGATTTGAGACCGTACCAGATCCCAAAAGGTAGGGTGCCCCTTGAGCTTCCCAGTGTCCATTTTGCATTACCTCACGCGTTCGGTCAAGAGATTCTAATACTCGAAGGTGTTTTACGTTTCCACCGTACTGGAGGCCAGCCGGAGTGAAGTCACACATCTGAGAGCTACTCCTAAAGTTAGGGTGCACACCATCGACCAAACCTAGATTTGGCAAACCTTCCAGTTCATCTTGAAGATTGATAAATGGCACTTGGTAGTGCTGAGCAATACCTCTAACAATCTGTGCAAAATGCTTAGCCAAACCAGGAGACCATGAAGGATAACTTGAGTTATTAAAAGGAGGCTGAGTTACAAGGATAGGCACAACTCCACGAGAAATCAAATCCTCGGTAATTGTAATCATATCATGAGCATAGGTGTCAGTATTAAGTGTGACATATTGGAGACCTGGAGATCCTACATCATTTGCTCCAAACATAACAACTCCGTATCGGCCATTGGAATCTGAAAACTCACGGTCAATAGGAGATGGATTTCCAGTATGCGCCCAGGTTGCCACTTGACCAACCTGGGTAGCCTTGCTGTTGCGCTCAAAAACTGTGGAGCTTTGAATAGAGGCTGCAGTAAAAGCTACACGACTATCTTCCAAATTACCATGACCTGTGTCAACCAAGTTAAATGATTGTTCATTATTATCGGAAAAACAACCCATGTTTTCTGAGCCTGCGCTAATAGAATCACCAATTTTCATAAAGACATCATCATCCAAATTAGGATCAATTGCAGCAATGCTTCGAATGCTGTCAGCTACACCGCAAGTAATTGGTGAATGCGATCCATTGGAAGGATAACGAGTGAATTCATTAGTGCAAGTAGGACTAGGGGGATCAATATCTACCGCAATAGCTCCTGCATCAACACCTGCATCAACACCTGCATCAACACCTGCATCAACACCTGCATCAACACCTGCATCAACACCTGCATCAACACCTGCGTCAACCCCTGCGTCAACTCCTGCATCAACTCCTGCATCAACTCCTGCGTCACTTTCATCAGCATCACAAACATTTTCATTATTAGGGCTCCAATCATTTGGACAGAGTTCTTCGCCATCACAAAGTCCGTCCCAATCGCTATCAGTGCCCTCCCCATCACACCAGTCGCAAGCGTTGCCAAGTCCGTCGCCATCGCTGTCGTTTTGATTATAACTGCCGTCAGGATTTTGCTCAGCCCAATTCCAGCTATAAGGACAGTTGTCCACATCATTAGGAATAGTGTCCCCATCAGAGTCAAGCACTTGTGCATAACTCATAGTGGAAAAAAGAATACAGCAAACAGCCATAAGAGTAGAGATCATTTTCATATAATTTACCTTCGTCGTTGGTTAAAAATTTCTCAACTGGTGAGAAATAAAGTTTGTCAAGAATTACATGTACCACAACCGCGCAAAGAAGTCAAGGGAAAGTTTCACATCAGTGTCGAGCGAGAATCTCATACAACTTTAAGTTCTCGGTAATATGATTGAACATGTAGGATGCTTCTTCTGGCATTAGACATAAAGTGCAATTGCAATCGTAAAGTTGAATGTAATTGTGTTCCTCAATCAGGCTTCTATTAAATGACAATTGTTCATAAAACATTTTAAAAGATGATGCATTTAGAGATAAAGTTAAATGATTAACTTTAGAAATCCTCAGTACAATGGTTCGTCCAATGTCATTACCGTATATCATGTTCAGGTTTGATTCTTCAAGAGGGAACTTAGATCCTGATGCCCATACTTTACTGGAATTAAGTTTATCTTCCAATACAATTGTTGCTAATTCTAAATTGGTGACATAGAATTTCTTTGTACATTTCTCATTCCTGAAGTGAATCAATGTGAACATAACTTGTAACTCTCATTTGGGGGTAATATTATTCTCATTGAGAAGTTTTACAATCTCGTGTTTCACAGCATTCCACTGAGTGGCCGGGTCATGCAAATTCACAAGATTCAATCCATGCCTTGATTGAGTTCGACCAAACATTAGAGCCTCTCCATTCCCATGGGGTACAATTGACCAGATAGGCTCTTCCTCGAAGTCTGAATTGAAGAGTTCAATTGTAGGAAGAGGGCGATTTGACATCTGAGTTATATTTAGCATGAGCAACCTTATTGATTTAAGTTAGAGTTTAGTAGTGCTTGCGACTTTATTTTTGCGAAAAACAAATTCCATATGCGTTTTTGACGAGCCAGATGAGGTAGATTTGAGCTACTCTATTTATTTCATTTCGCATTCTTGTTAAATCGGAATTTCTAATCATTTGCAGTTCCTATAGGAATAAGTGAAAAGGTCCAGATGTACCTAATACATCTGGACCTTTTTTTCCACTTGATATTTGTAAATTATTTATCGAACAGGGACGTCGAAGTATCCAACGAGGCGGTCAGAAGAACTGGTCCAAGTTGCCATGTAGCTGACTCGCTTGAAATCTTCATTTGGCAGAGCTGTGACCCAGACTGTAACTTCATCTGCAACATCGTCATAAGTCATAGAATCTTCGTCAAACAAGCACCCCGTTACAGTGATGTGCAAGTCAGTACGTGGATCATAGTCTGAGCGAGGGATTTCGTTAAATACAAGACTAGCACCTGGAGAGAGTGCTTCGTGATTAAAGTCACTAGATTCGACATGCATGATTGCCAGCGCACGTTCTCCATTTTCATTCACAGGTCCATAAGCCTTCAGGGTATATCCTACGCCGACATTACCATTGCCATGCTCCTCAATTCGTGAAGCGAAATCACTGATACCTTCCATGTTAGACAAGCTGCCTTCAAAGTAAGCTGCTTGACCTTGAAGAGGGGTCGAAGGGGAAGCTCCTTCAGTATAAGGTACACATGCAAATCCAAGAGTCAAGAAGGCCAAGTTCAACGTAATCAAAATAAAGCGAAACATATATTTATCTCCTAGGTGTGAGTTTGTTCTGGAAGAAATACCAGGGTGAGATCATTTTAACTCAGTTCACCTTGCTTTGCAAGTCCTTTCTTGAAAAAAATCTGGCACAAAACTTGCATCAAGGAATTGTTAGCTTTAATATTCATCAAAGGAATTGTTGTATGTCTTTTTCACAATTTTACTTATAGAACCCCAAAGAATCATCTTCGTCTTTGGTCATAGTGTTCCTTCTTGCTGTACCGCGAGTTCATCAATAAGACTTGATTTACAATTACTTAACGGATGGAGCAACATCACTTTCAACTTTTTTCTTCTTGATGATGGACTGAAGGTGTTTAGCGACTTCAGTGGTATCATCAAGGCAAAGTTTTAAATTAAGAGTGTGTTTGTTCTCTCCAGTAATCGTAGCCATAAACTCGCTGACACTTTTGCACTTTTGCACAAGTTCTTCTAACTCTTTGTCAAGCTGCTCAGATTGACTTTTCTTTTTACGTAAAGATGGCATAGATGGGAGATTCATAATTTCCTTTGCTTTAGTTAGTGAAGATTTAATTTGAACATTTGTCTTAGAACCGAGTTTAGTTAGAAACATAATTACCTCATGTTGAATGCAGTTGTGAACAATTCCTGACACATTAAATCAATCTTCTTACGTTCAGGCTTGTAAGGAGTTAAGTATGTTTTGTTTGCATAAATTATATTGAGTTCCTCATTAGTTTTATTTGCCCACTCTAAAAGTTGTTCAAATGACCAATGACCATCCTTTACAGCTTTTACCAACTCTGCAGTTTCTGGTTCACAATATACTTGAACCTTCCCCGTCGTCAACAATATCTTCGCGCAACTTAAAAGGCGCACTAAGTGTCCTGCATGTTTCAGATCAAATCCATACTTTGCTTCTAGTTCCGCCCTTGCTGGATTTCTATTTTGCTTCCAATGCTGGTATTTTTTCCAATCATCAACATCTCTTTTATAGCAGCGATAAGTCTCCAAGATGGCTAGAAAATCCTCATTGAACCCAAGTGTTCGACCTGCCGCATTCCACTTCGAATCCCCGGCAATGTTCATCTCAGACAGAGTAGTATTGTATTTTGCAAGAAGATCTACCCTAGTAGGTTTATCCACGGCCGTTAAATCAATCTCCCAACCATCAACTACCTTTTGCATCATAGAGTGAACAACATTGAATTCCTTCTCTGTAATTCCAGTGAACAGATTGTAATCAACCTTGTTCGGCATAATTTCAGGAGTATCTCCCATTAGCCATTTTCTATGCGTCTGGATACGTTGGAGCTGGCTCCACGCGTATCCAGAATATGTATGCTTAGCTTTCACAGAGATGAAGAGGTCTCGGTTTTCCCTTAGCTTCTCTCCAAGTGGAGTTATATACCTCACCTCTTCATCTCTGCAAAATAACACATCCCAAATTGAAGGGTTAGCTTCAAGAGCAAGTTTACAGAATTTATTAAGATTGTAAACTGTGCCTTCAAGTTTTTCCTTTTCAATTGAAGCTAATTCTGATTCTGAAAAGAGATCTAAAAATGTATCCATTCCACTTGTAGCTTGCTCGAAAGAGTTTAAAACTCCAAGGAGGAAAGACGATGGAGGAATTGCAACACCTTTTACATCAACATCTGAGTCTGCATGATGCAGCCCGTATGCTCGCGAACCAGATACTGCAAGCAAGATAGTGTGTTCTTTTAAATCAAAATTCATAATTAACTTACCTTTTTTTAGGATTCTTCTCGAACTTCTTCCAAGTAAACAATAGTTTGACCCAGATATTGAACAAACTCAATAAAGTCGTTTCCTTCATTCCAATGATTGACCAGTTGCCTGAGAAGCACAGGAGAGATTGAGTCAATATCCACACCTGAATCATGGTACTTCAACTTAGCTGCAAGAATACAAGCGATCTCCATAAATTCATCTTCTGAAAGTGCCTCTTCAATTTGCTTCAATGCCTTTTCCACATGAGGCCTAACCTTATCAGGGATCGGCCAAGACGAACCTTCAATCAGGTTCTTAAATTCACTAATCAAACCATCTGTAAGCAAAAGCAAATGAAAAAATTGGTCGTCGTCCAAATTAATAAGACTCGCATAAGCCTCTTCATCTGAAATTGAATCAATCTCCACTCCATGTCCGCGAGATAGATTAATCTTGCCCATAAGAACGAGAAAGGCCATGACAACTTCATCATCTGTGGAATCCTGACCAGACTCTACATTGATATAAATCGCCACATGCTTCTTCTCACTGTCTTTGAGTTCTCCAGAATCACTATTCATACATTCTCCTTTTTGGTTAAGGTGTTACTTTGCAGCCGGGTGTAGATCAGGGTCAAGGATTTCAGGCTTCACATCACTTTGTTCGTCACATTTCACTGTACGCGTTACTTCCAGCTTAGTCAAGAGAATTTGTTGAAGCTCCCCTAATTTTTTTGCACAGTAGTTGCGCCCATCTTGATTGCCTGCCGACGACAAACATTTATTGTAGTCCTTTGACACAGCGTCATAAGATTGACTCACCGCTTCCAAATAAGTGATCGGAGTATTTTTAATGTAAATCGTATCAGGAGAGTTCAATTGATAATAAGTAGTTGAAAAGATAATTGTAACAATTACTACTGCAATTGTTCTAAATAGTCTTTTATAAAGAAGACTTTCTTCACCCTCTGTATTTGAAAGCTTGAATTTAGTTAGCTCATTGTTTAAGTTCAGAACCTCTTTCATATGAGTTTTACCACCATCGTAACCACAATTGCCACACTTTAAATCGTCAAAATCTTTAGCCATGTTTCTTTTCCTTCTTTTGAGTTGTTGCAACTTTACCTTCAAGCTGCTTTTTAATTAAAATTAGATCTTTTTCACGTCTCTGATTGCAATCCCATTTTATTTTCAAATTCTTTTTAAGGATTCTTTTCCAGTAAAAAGGATATTTAACAGGCAGTCCATCCTTCCTTGTGAAACCATTTTCCAGCCAGCGCCTAGACCAATTATTATAACCTTCAAATAGGTAGCCGGAGGATGTAAACACAGTTGAGTTATCAGGGAGGCTGTCAAGTGCAATCAAACCAACTAGAGCGTAATTTACACCAAGTATAGTTTTAAACCCAACTTCACCTGACTCTTCATAGTCTAAGAATTCATGTTCAAATTCAAGTTTAGTTAAAGATTGGATTGCATACCCGGATTTCAAATTATCTAGTTCTTCTAAATTTGAGGCGATAAACAGCCTCACCATCAAGTTACTCACTTTAATTAGATTTTAATCTTCCCACTCAATAGGAGGACAGCTATCGGAAACTGACACTTTAACATAGTAGTAAATAAAAGCAACAGGGGCAAATAAGGATTTTAATCTTTTATACTTCTTGCCAATTCGTTTTCCCCAATTATCTAAAAATTGTAACACACAATCCTCATATTTAATAAGCAAGTGAGTAACACCTACAGTAAGTCCAACCATGGATAAGATTACAAATCCCGATAGAATTAAAATTGATAGTGGCACTGTATCTAAAACACTAGCAGCGAAATACCCGGCAAATACCACAGCTCCAAAACAAAAACTAAAAAGAGAAACGGTTCCAACATGGCTACAAAATTTCTGAGTAAGTTTAACAACCTTTAACCAATGCTCTCTAACTTCAGAATCGTTACGTCGCTCTCGCCTCTCTTCATTTCTTCGACCCCTGGTCAACATATGAATGTAATTTGCCGTTTCAAATCGGGTAACGATGTCAATTAAACGTTCTCTATAATCTTCAGTGCTCAGTTGCCACAACGCAAGTAGTCGGTCTGCCGTTCGAAAGCCCAGATGATAACTATGATTACGTTCAATGGCTAACTTTAAACTGTAGATTAAAGAATCAGGGAGATTAATGATCATCCTTCTAGTTCGCCAATCCCCAAGTCTGTCCTCCGGATAGAATCTAATCAACTCTAAACTGGGAAGCAAATTGCCAATAAGGAAAAATGCTAGTCCAACAATCCAACCTAGACTTCTAAATATAGAAGTGAAAGGTAAAGCTAAAATGCAGAAAATGGTTATCCAAAAATATGGACAGAAATTATCATATTGCGGAATAGTTTTCGATGTGAATAGTTGAAGCTTGCGATGCCAGCCATTCTTGTGCAGTGATATTTGCATTTTAAAATCCTTTATGATGTTTTCTCGAAATCTGTAAACGAACCAAGCTTTTCCCACTCGTCATCGATCAACTCAATCAATTCATTTTTATAGAACTTCGCAGGCTGAGGAATTGAAAGAAATTTTGACCAGGGAAAATTAACACTTGTAAGGCAATTCTCCGCATCATCATACGATTGATAAAGCTGAGAATCCAAGATAACATTCTTATGATTCAGTTCAATGTAAAGTATTTCATTAGAGATTGAATCACCAAACATATGAAATGTAGAAGTTGAATTAGAAGCCTTATAAAACCAAGCGCGATCAATCATCTGAAGTTCCAAACTCTTCGTACGTTCCAAGCGTATACCAAATTGGAATATTTCCATGCTTCCATTTAGCCATCTTTGATTTCTCGCAGATATAATACTTCTTGTATGATTCAACAGGATCTCCTGTTTTACAATATTCCGGCATTGCCACAGCAAATTCTGTTAAAGGCCCCTCAGGAATAGTTTTATCAAGACAAGACATTATTACAAACTCCGCAGCGTGTACCTTTCCATATCGATTGGTATACTCTTCACATAATGCAAGACCATGTCTCTTGAGCCATTTGAAGTTAGATTGACTTTTCCTGGCCCAGATGGCACAAGGATGATTCGCATGAGTAGGTTTATAGAGGGCTTTTCCACCAGTCTCAATAACAGCAGTGCTTAGAAGTTGAGCCGTCTCTAATATCATCTTCACAACATGCTTATCGCATTGTGACTGGGCAGCTATCACCGGATCAGAGTCTAAGATAAATATGTTCACTAGTAATACCTCGTCGTTTTTTGTGTTGACTTTAACTTGCTGGTTGCAGCGCGGCGTGCAGCATCTTCTGTGATTTTAGAGAGCGGACCACCCTCTCCAGTTTTAATGAAATGTTGTACTTTCTTTACCCACTTGCCACTTCTAAATAGTTTAATAAGGTGCTCTGGATCATCCCAATCTTGCTTAGGCCAATAATGACCCCTGATGAGATCTGGAATTAAATCCATCAGCTCATCTTTAACTTCTTCACAATTGGGAACTCCTAATGATGTACCAGTTGCTATATAAAATTCTATGGCAACTGGTACTTGATTGATTTTCCCAGATTCAGCCATGCTTTGCAATATCTTGATGAAATCATTCGTGTTCCAATTATCTCTTGCAGCAACAATTATACTATTGATATCTAGATTGTCGAGAGTTGATGGTGCAGTTTTCAGAACAGAATCCTCCTGCGATTCCACCTTTACAGGTTTTCTGTGAAAGAAATCGCCAATTGATTTACAGAAAGAGTTTAATGTTTTCATTATAATGAGACCTTGGTACATGCACTTTAGCTATGTACTATAAAATTGAAATGCCGCCTTTACTTTTTAACAATGGTAGATAGCAATTTCCATGGGCGAAGTTTTTCAATTTTATCTCTACGCTCTTCATAAGTGTAGGTTAAGGTTAAAGCTTCTCCTTCGAGGTCCACGGAAGTCATAGAATTTTTTCCGAACATCCAGGGAACTCCATCCTTATCCAATGCGGTATCGAAGTCAGATGGGATATATTCAGTCGCCTTTTCATACATTTCATCTAGCACTGAATATAAGCTACCTACACATCTAAGCCCTGTGTTAGGAGCAGGTAGCAGATGTTCTGGAACCCCAGCCCCGCCCCAATTGTATTCTAACTTATGAACCTTACTCTGCGCGTAAATGTATAAAACACCTCTCTCGTCGGAAAGTACATCTCCTGGTTTAAAATTATCATTGCTTCCAATGATAATTTTATAATCTTTCTTTGATCCTGCGTAATATGAACGTGTCGCCATAAGTTCTCCTCAAAAATAACTATTTTAAATAGATAAGCTCTTCCACTTTATTGAGAGTTTATCTGCTGGAGACTATATCTATATAGCACCGTAGTAAGATTCGTTCTCTGAGTCACCATAGTAATCTTCGTAATAATCACAGGGATCTAACTCCCAAGGACAGGCCACAAATACATTTGTAAAATTAGAGTAAGGCACAAAGCGAGAGATGGGGTAAATCGTAATTCCTTCATGACTAGTTGGTAGCTCCAACGTAAGCATCCCACCTTTTATCAAATCACCATCCACTCGGGTATAAATGTAGCCCATCCAGTGAATTAAGTCAGGGTGGCTGTAATCAATATCTAGATAAAGTGGAATCCATCCGGAATTTTATTCCAGTTGGAAAGAGCTTCCTCTTCTCGACTTCTCTCTAGCAAGTTTCCTTGATGCGATTTTAAAGCTGAAGTCAAAGTCTTCAAATCTTCTTCAAATGAAACCTTGTTTGCCGCCTGTGCCGCAGTGACAGCTTTGCGCGAAATGAAACTCCTAGGATTAAGAGCAGTGAGTTTATGCATCCAGAGGATATCTTCGCGCTCTGATATTAATAGTGCGAGGGAATACGCTTCTTTGGCTTTCTTCGTGTTGAACACATACTACCTCAAACTTCCGTGCAAATTTACTTAACTTCGGGTCCCTTTAATGGGAAAATAATTCGAACCAAAGTTAAAATAAAACGCCAAACCTTAGCTGCAAGGATAATGATTCGGAAAATGGAGAGCCAAATGATATCAAACATGATTAATAACACCGACTAGTAATGGTTTGCCAATAACCATTGACCATACCCGTGCACGTCACAGACTGACCAGGGTTGATGTAATAAGTACACCCGGCTCCATATGCACTGCACCATGCTACGCCTCCGTAGGGGCATTGTGTAGAGGCATTGCAAACAGCAACCTGCGCAGGCTCTGCACTCTCAACTTCCATGCTCATATCGCCAACAGTCAGGCTAACTTCAGATGGAAAATTGGGAAGAGGTCCTTGCACAGAAGTGCTCAAAAAAAGAACAGAAAGAATAACGCTACCCATAAGCTTCAACATGTTTATTGCCTTTTGTGTTTAAAGTTTAAAATCAGACGATGGAATGGACACTAGTTACTGGAAAACAGATCAAGCTTTACAAACCACTTCCAAAGTTTAACTAGGCCAATTTTGATTAATTTTACGATTTTCTTAAGTGTATCCATTTTAATTCTCCAGAATGGTAAAAGGTTGATTGAGAAATGTGGCGCCAGGTTGGACTCGAACCAACGACCTTCCTAAGATCTAAGGATGCTCTACCCCTGAGCTACCGGCGCCATAGACCGCGCCTACATCTAAAGGCGAAGTCTCGAAACGATTATGATTCAAAATGAACTGCATGTCAAGAGTTTTGTTTCGACACATAAGAGTGTCTGCAAGCTCTGTGCCAACCTAGAGTTGGAAAACTAAACCATGATAACTTCATACAGCAACACTAATGTGAACGTTGCCAGCATCATAATGCCTATATAATAAATTGTAAACCGTAATACTTCTTTTAAAAGGTCCATGCTGAATCCAACTATTTAATAAACTGAAACAGATGAGATTTCAGTTCCATTGTAAGTTTTCTTGAAGAGCGGCACTAGAGCGTGTTTGCAGCAAAGCGCAAAAGAATCATCATGAGGGTATCCTGATGCAGTTCGAATCGTTACAGCTGGAGGTTCACCACAGAGTGCTTCGATATGTTCTCCATCATCAGTATCATGCCAGATGTTATACTCACATCCTTCGTTCATTTCGGACTCCTTTTGTCTAGGTTTAAGTTCCCATACGTGAGTTTAGTTCCATCTTTACTCAAAAGTTCATACTCAACAATCATAATGTGACCATGTGTGGTGATATCAAAATTAACGGTGGCCGCCTCTACATCAAAAAGATTTCCACCCTCAATTGGTATAGAGCACCCTCTGCCAACAACGTGTACTCCATCTGAGAATGAATGCTTTCCATCTGGAATATCATAGAGATCAAATCCATTATAGAAATAAAACTGTGTCATAAATCTATTGGTTCCAACGTCCGCGCTGGCCGTCATGATAATATTCTTCCCCCGCATAACCTTGAAATTATTTACAATTCCTTCAAAGTCAAGGTCGTCCAGCTTCCCAGCAATCAAGCTAGGTGTAGTAATTTCAGTCTTAACTTCATCATTGAAATTAACAAGCTGATTACAACCTCCTACGATAGAGATGATTAAAATGGCAATAGATAAATGTTTAAACGAATACATGATTTAACTTTCTAGTTGTAAGTGAGATAAGATATTGAAACTAGGCACAGGTGATTTTAATTTCAACAGAAGGTTTATTCCAATTTTCAATTCGAGAAATTGAAGTGACTTTGCCGATCAGATAATCTTCAGTTAATACTCTTTCGATCTCTGCAATAGATGATTTCTTCTAAAAAGCATCCTAATTCCTTTCGTTGATCTTACCTTACCAGTTCAGATCGCATATGTCAAGTGCGAAGTAAGCCTATCACCCTAGATGAGGGGCGAACATGAACGGGCTCCTCTCGTCCGTCCTCTCTCCAATAATGACGGCAGGGCATGCCATTAGGTCTTCATACAATGCCATTTTCACAATATTCTTCAGAACACTTTTGTCCACTTGCATACCAGGATTGATATGCAGGTTTGCCATTTTTTTTGTGCAGCAGCCCGCCATAATAGTAGGCACGAACTCGCACCTGTCCATTTGAATGAAAGTGCAATACTGCAGGTCGCTCACCTGTTCTGTGAATAATATCGTATTCCAAATACTTAACACTGGCCACTTTGCCATTTACATAAAAACGTTTAATGGCCGGTTTATCATACAATCTATGGAAGCCCTTATCTTTGCAGCGCCACTCTAAAGAGCCATAACAAATTTTAAATTGAAGTGTAATCATTTTAACTCAAGTCCTGTAGTCAATCAACAACTCACTCACCCCTTCATAAGTGACAATCAAATCATTCATCATCTCTTTACCTTATCTTCTACATTAGATTTATGACTAATTGCAGTGGACCATGAGATGTATGGACTTAAGAGCAGTTGCTTCCGCTCATTCTTTTCCATATGTTCTTCCAGTGGCTTCTTTGCAGTGTTAGCCAATAGTGACATAAGGTGATTTCCAAAATCTGGGCCAACAATGCATAAACACAATGTGGCTAGTGTTAGAAATGAGACTGTAAAAATGATGAACACTTTTCCTACTTTCTTAGATTAAAGGTTTATATATGACGTTATTTTGGTACAAGCAAAGTTCACCATACTCTTTTGTAATATTTCCTGTTTTATTTAAAGGTTAATTTCGTTTTTCTCTTTCAGCAGAAGTGCTTCTACGACACCTTGTTTACGTACCCACTCTGCCCAAATGTCATCAATTCTCATAGTTGTCGCCAAAGATTTAATTAAACTAGCTAGTTCTTGAAAATCTTCATCACGAAGTTTTACTGGCATGCCCATTTTTCTAAGGAAAATTCTATCTCCTGCAATGGCACCACAACACATCAGTTTTGCAATATCAGAGAAGTTAACAGTGTATCCGCACTGCTCTTGAATTTTAGTTTGAATCGCGAAAACTTCAATCTCTCTTTCCATCATCTTGCTAGTGCGAGGTTCATAATCAGAGTATAGTCCCGGAATATCTACAAATGTTCCGTAAATAAGGCCCCATCCCGGTGATACAGAACGAGCATCATCAATATTTACAAGGTGAGCCATCTCATGGAAAATTACTTCCAAGTCTGGCTTACATCTGTAAATTGGCCTACCTCCAAACACCAGGCTCTGGCGAGGTTCCTCCCGGTCTTTACACTCTCCATTGTACAAAGAGCGGAGTTTAACGCGGACCGCGTTAGGATTGAAGAACCACGAATGTAATTTGTTTGGAATAGTCATAATGCCTTAGATGAAGGGAGATGCAAACCTTATCAACTTCCAGTTACTCCAAAGTTCGCGTTCGCCGCTAAAGGATCAACTGCACACATTACATAAGGCTCACAATATTGTTTTGCAGCTTCAACCGTTACATATTTGATTTCATCACTATCACTGCTGACAATTGCAGCACATAGCTTTCCACCAAGTACACAGCCTAAATCTAAACCTGTAGCATGAGTGAATATCTTGGGTGATTCCTGCAGGAAAGGCTGGTGGCCAAAGAAGACATGGCCAAAGCGACCATCATAAATATTAGCCCAAAATTGATCAGTTGGTTTCTCATCTCCAAGCATCACAAAGTGACCACCTTCGTTGACAAATCTCAGTCTCAAAAGTTGATTATAAGAACCAAGCTTCTTTTTTTGACTATTGGTCATTTTAGATACTTTTTCGAGATCAGGTAAATCATTCATGCGAGGGGAAATTCCAGCATGAACCACAAGGAAGTCCCGACCTCTTGACGAAAACTTGTGATACAGAGTAGCTTTGTTCAGCCAATCGACATCAGCTTGATTGAGACCTGCTGTGATTGATGCCATTTCATCATAGCCGCGCAACTTCTCATTACCGCTTCCATTGATCAATGACCGACGAAACCGTTCATGCTTTTCTTCATGATTACCAAGCACAAGGTGGTTGACCATCTCGCCCGCTCTTTTTACCACAGCAGGTGAGTCAGGGCCTTTGTCTACAAGATCTCCACAGGAAATTACAACATCATTTGATGTAATTTCCAGCTTATCAACAAGCTCATTGAACTCATCAATTGTGCCGTGTACGTCTCCAATGATAATATGTCGTTCAGTCATGTTAATTCCTTTGAAAATTAAAAACCTTTAACTCGCGCCGCGCCCAAATACTACAACCGGAATTGTCTTTAAAACTAATTCTACATCACGTTGCAAAGACCAATGATCAACATATCGAAGATCTAGCAACATCCATTCTTCAAAGCCAATCTCGTTCCGGCCACCAACTTGCCAATAACAGGTCAGCCCTGGTCTTACAGATAGCCTTCTGCGCTGCCAGGGCTGATAGAGAGCAACTTCTCGCGGGACCGGAGGCCTAGGTCCAACTATAGTCATATCACCTCTGAGGATGTTAATCAACTGCGGAAGTTCATCTATGGAAAATTTTCGAATGAAGCGGCCCACGCGAGTGACCCTAGGGTCGTCGGCCATCTTAAATGCAGGGCCAGTCTGCTCATTTTGCTCAAGCAAAGTGTCCTTTAAACTTTCTGCATTCAATACCATGGATCTGAATTTCAAAAATGTGAACTGCACTCCATGCAATCCTACACGATTTTGTTTAAAGAATACAGGCCCTCCATCTCCTATTTTGATTGCAAGCGCAGTTCCAATTAATAGAGGAGAAAGTAAAAGTAATCCAGCGCTAGCCCCTACAATGTCAATCAATCTTTTCATTGCCCATTGAATAGGCTGAGATTTATTATTGATATAGTGAAGATATCCGTCACTTGATTCAACATCCGACATCAACTGCGCTCTATTTAATCTCAAGCTATGAAGTGGAACTGCAAAAGGAATCCCCAATTCTTCAAAGACTTTGACAGCATCTTGCATTTCACGACCATGCTTTATAACGTCAGCAGCGAGGTAAATTTCATCAACATGAAATTGACTCAAAAGCTCTGTGATTTCAGACGTAGTTCCAACAAGAGGAGCCTCAACGTCTGTGGGTAAAGTTTTACGGCCGCCAGCGAGCGAGATAAATCCAGATACATTGATGTTCCTACCAGGTTTAGATAAAGACCTATATGTGGCAATTCCAAGTGAGTCTGTCCCAATAATTAAAACGTTACTTTGAGGTGTTTCGGTTTCAGATAAAGGCTCAAATATAAGAACCTGAGTTAAAATAACCCCAATTCCAACAACGCTTGAGAACAAGATAGGAGAGAATTCTAAATATGAATCATTAAGAAGAATCTGCTCAGTGATAAACAGTCCAGCGCCAGTAGTGACAGCACACAACAGTGCCAATACAACCTGATCTAAAGCCTTCCGACTAGTGTAAGGAGAGTAAAGTCTAGTAACACTAAACGCGATACACCATCCAATTAATGCCAAAGAAGTTAACATTATAAATTCAAATCCAAGATTATGATAATCCCAACTTGCCGAAAACAACATGCCTGCAAATACAATTAGCAAGTCAATTACTAAGCACAGTTTAGCATGTCGGCCTGGAGCAAGTTTGTCAACAGTTTCATTCATCTAATTTACACCTAACCTTAAAGTTAAATTTTAAAGAGAATAGGCCGTGAATGATACATAAGAACAAGAACAATTGATTTCAAAACCACTCCTAAGCTAATTGACATATACCTGTCAAGAATTATCACAAATTACATTCAAAGAATTAGAGAGACTTTCTACATATTTTCTGGCTTCGGCTAAGATGTATGCAGAGAATTCTTCCTTATTACCTTCATCATCAACCTCTTCCCGCTCATCATACTCACTATTCCATAAAGTATTATCATCAAAGGCAACGGTATGGTAAAATTCACAAATTGTAACAGAGAACAACTCTATATCTTCAGTATGAAGATCCGCATTTGAAATATTCGAATGGTAGAATGAGTTTAATTTATTAACTACGTATATCGTATCCATAATTGATGGACTGAGTGGATCTAATTCTAACGCAGCGTTATTTATTTTTAACATGGTATTCCTATTTGTTATCCTTCCAGTGAGAATAAGCTAAGTAAATAGTGTGAATGGTAATGAGAACAACTCCCCACATTTGAGCTACAAGTCCAAACACAAGAAGTGAGATGCCAATTGACGCAGAAACCCACCATGTGAATTTAAGACCACGTCCATTGCCGTGACGAATGGTAAAGAAAGACTTCAGCATCTTTCCTCCATCAAGTGGATAAATGGGCAGAATATTGTATGCGAAAAACACAAGATTAAGATTGAAAATCATTTCCAATACGCCTAGAAGAGGAATTGGAACTACATTAACCGGGAGGATAACTAAAAGGGTATAGCTGATAACAATCAACAATAAATTAAAAAGGGGTCCTGCAGCACTGATTAAAAACTCCCGCATTGGATATTTTGTATAATCATCAGGCACAGTAATTTCTGCTTTGCCGCCCATACCTCCCATGGAAATTTTAATAACATTGCAACCGAAATGTTGAGCAATTACTGCATGAGACAGTTCATGAAATAGTGTTGAGGCAATTACCACAGTTCCTATGACTAGACTGTTTGTCAGGCCAATGGGAGTTCCAAAGGCCATAAGACCCAACATGATGACAACGCTGATATCAAAATAAACAGGGATGTTGGAAATAGTGAAAATATGAAAACTCTTCATATTACACATCACCCTGAATACGATTGATCATATTCTCATACGCAGAATTTCCAACTTCAACCAACTTCACATTGCGACCGTGTCTATGGAAGCTCATCTCACGCCAACCAATCCAAAAGTCAGTGAGAGCATCGCGAGGATTAGGACCTTTGCCAACAACCATGGGAGACGAGTTCCAATACATATCATTACCAACAATGTATGTCGAAAGAGTTTGCTCCCATCCATGTTCATCAGATCCTCGCAAAGTAAACTTAGGAATGCTTGCATATTCACAATTAAGTGCTCCGCTTTTTTCCAAAAGCAATCTAAGTCGCGCCCGAACCTCAGGGATAGAAGTCATCAGCAACACCATTTGTTCAGCTTGCAATTTATCCCGAGCTGCCTCATCTACATATTCGCACTGTGATTTTTCTCCCAATTCATTGAAACGTTGAATAAGTTCGCGCAATTTGGTTTCGTAAGCAGCAATAGTCATTTTGTTCTCCAAGGCAGGGGGGGTTGTTGTAGATGTTACCATAGCACACTTCTAGAAAACTTACAAGCACCGTGTGCGAAAAAGGAGAGACATCATGAAGAAAATCAGTTCAGTTATTATTGAAGTTAGAGCTGCCGAGGGCGGCTCTCATGCAAAGAGACTAGTTAACAAGATGGTCGACATATATAAAAACCTTGCGGCCAGGAGGTCACTTTAGCATAAATCTTCTTGATGAGAAACCCGGAATTGCTATAGTGAAAATACATGGTAAAGGGGCTAGTGACCTTATCGACACAGAACCGGGTGGGCATAGGTGGCAAGAATCAAGCGGAAAGAAAGGGAATATACACACTTCGACAATTACCATTGCCGTTTTGAAAGAAGAGTCTAAGCAAAGTTTGAAAATAAATCCAAAAGATTTGAGAGTAGATTTTTATAGAGCTAGTGGAGCTGGCGGCCAGCATAGAAACAAAACCGATTCTGCATGTCGTGTTACGCATTTACCTACAGGTACTGTATCTAAATCTGAAAACGAAAGAAGTCAACATATAAATAAAGATATTGCACTAGAATCACTTCATGCTAAACTTCAATTTAGCATGAATAATGCCGCAGCTAATTCTCGTTCACAGTTGAGAAAAGATCAAGTTGGTTCAGGAATGAGAGGCGACAAAATAAGAACAATAAGAACACAAGATGATACGGTTATAAATCACATTACCGGAGAAAAAAGTTCCTTGAAATCATACTTGAAAGGAGATTTTTAATAATCAACCAGCCTTTATGATTTCAGGCTTTCTACGGACGCTCAAGATACGTTCATCCTTACTGCCGCCGACGGAGACTTCAATTAAAGTAGCACCGATCTCAAGATGCTGATGACCACAGTTAATATCTTGCATGGAAAACGGATATGAGAGTCCATTAAATGAAGCAGTGATATGTTCACCTGAAACATAAAATACAGTATAGTATTTGTAAACTATCTCGGTAGAAAGGATATTAAGCGCCTCACTAAGTTTGGATTTATCTAAATCGTAGTTTAAAGCAATCTCTTGCAAATTGAATCCATCCGCCAACTCTAAAAGCAACTGGCTTACAGGAAAGTATGTTTCGGGCACTAACTGTATTTTACTCATACCGTCTCCATTATTAATTAAAAAAAGCCCTCGTTAACTGAGGGCTTTTTTTTGACTATCTCTAGATTGTTTCTGCCAAAGTTTAGTTTGTTCTCTTTGGACTTTTGATTTAGGGATCTTGCCTATGGTAAAATGCAAAGGTCTATTTGCAAATACTGAGGTCAATCCTAGCTCCACTCGGATCTCTTCAATTCTAGGGGAGTTGCAATACATAAACCAAGTGCCGCGAACTAATTTAACATCTCCGTCGTATGAGAATGTGACATTTTCTCCTTCATACTTGTTCCAAAGTTCCCTATTAGGTACCACTTCCCAATTTCCATTGACAACTGTAATGTGTGCGCCATGCATAGGTATTTGCATTCCATCCTTGGCAAATACAGTGGAGCGATAATATTTAACCAACTCATTGTCAATAATGAGACTTATCCAGGTTGAGTTTTTATAACTCAATTTTCCAGTAGATTCGTACTTCATTTAGAAGTTGTCCTTTGAATTTAATCCCAATAGGCTACAAGTTGATAGAGATCTACTCCCCTCTCATCTAGAGAGGAAACGGTTCGTTCAAAACTAAGCTGGTAGCCAAGCTCAGCTAAAACTGGAATCATATAACGCCATGGGGAAATTTCAGGGAAGGATTCTGCAGCAGGACATCTACGAATAGATTTATCCTTCTGACACTCTCCCATCACAGACCCTACAGCCAAATGTTCAACTTCCCTGACCCACCCACTCTGAGTTACACCTACTACAACTGTTCCAGTAATACAATTCTCTCGCCCTTCGGAGATGTCTTTAAAGTATTCCTCCAGCTCAAGGAGTCTAATGTTAGCATTAGCTTTAGAAATTCCAATATTGAAGTTAACAATTTCAGCCTCTAACGCTGTTCTCTTTTCCTCATAAGTGCTTTTAACAGGGGATGCATATAGACTTTTCATTTCGGTGGCGGAAATCATACTAACTCCTATAGATTAATTAAGCTACTGTAAAAATTGAGATGTTCAAAGCGTCTACTGCTGGCCTAAACATTCTCAAATAGCCTTTCTCATCAAGCTTGTCAATGGCATCTTCAACTGAATCGTCTTTGCCAGACTTGACTCTAAAAAGAATGCCAGTATTGAATTTACCATGAAGATCCTTAATAGCGAGAGCGAACTCCTTCTGGTCTTCAATGTGCTTAACCGAATTGTATAGTTCAATGTGTTTTTGTGTAATCTCTCGAATTACTTTACCAACTGCATCCATGGCAGGTACGAATTCTGGAAAGTAAGATGAGATTTCAGACTCTTCGTTCTTTCGCACAACGAAGATTAAAGATTTCATTGATGAGCCCGCAGAGTCCCTCAAATGGTGAAGTCCGACATATGAACTTCCCTTGATTTTCACACGATTGAAATTACTATCAACTACAACGCATCCCTCAGATTCAGTTCCCTTCAAAGTTTCTGCAAAAGATTCAACATCCTCGCGACTATTGAGATCATAAATTTTGGGCGCAAGCGGATGTTCAGAAAGATCATGCTCTTCGAAGGTAAGATTGTTTCGCCGCGCAAGGAGTCCACATTTACAGCCGTTATGAATAACCACAACTCTATTAGCCGGACTCATGACCTCAAACACCACAGTTTCATGTGAAAGCTGATCCAGGGTAGACGCAAGATCCCCAATGCTCTTCTCAATAAGCCCAATCCAATTCAAACCACTATCTGCGACAATGTTGTTTTCAAGATCTCCAGGCAATTGATACCGGGTAGAATAGCAGAATTTTTCAAGATGGGGGCTCCACCAACGAGACACCATGCTCCCATCAAGCTTCTCGAAAACCTTTGCAGTGGTCCAGTCTAACTCAGCAGCCCTTTCTTCGCCCGCATTCCAGAACTTGTGCAGTCCAAAACCCAGTACTTCAAAAGTCTTGGCACAAAGGACCAGGCCACGACAAACTTTGCCGTAAGGTTCATCCCAATTAACCTCATTCATATGGTAGTCAAGAATGATATGATTACCATCAGTCTTTGCACGGATACCGTGTTTTGGAAGAAAGTCTTCCAACTGGTTGTTGCGAAGAAAATCCTGAACCGCAGTAATGGAATCTGAAAACATAATACACTTATTTTCTGAAAAGGTTAAATATCAGCGCTATTGATATGAGCACGTAGCTTTTCTTCAACAGCTTGAGATATATATGAGTCTAACATTACTTCCATCGTACGCTGGTTATTAAAAGATGGATCGGAGACTGCGGCAAGAACCGCTTCAACAACGCTTTGAATTTTAATTTTGGTCAAAATTACATCCTAATGGCATCTATTTCATTCAGCCATTCTTGTGAGAGAAACTTGGGTTTAGAAGTTTGAATGAAATGCTTTCTCCACATTTTTACAAAATGACGTAGCCCAAATTCCCTTTCAAATTCAATTACAAGAGTCTGTTCAACTCTTGCCATAGAGTTCAACTTGAGTTCCGAGAAACGAATGATCTCTGTCAAGTTGGCTCTGATAGTATAGCCGAAGTTCTCCCCAAGTGTCAAGAGGTTTTCTTCGCGCACCCGTGGAGGGATTTTATCCCAATGGTTGTGCAAAGCTTTAGCCATCTTAGCAAGCTTCTTATATTTCTTACTTTCGGTCTCATTTATTCCAAATACAAGATACATATCTTTGATGAACTTATCAGCTACAGTATGATACCTGTTATGACAAGAGCGGCACACACATAGTACGTCAAACATATTTCGAGACTTATATGCGTATGGCATATATTTTCTAAATGAGTATGGAACGATATGATGTTTGGAAAGTTCCTCAGTAGTCCCGCACACTACACATTTATTCATCTTGACTTCTAATGCATAGTTTGAAGAGTCCGTATGTTCTTTGGGTTCGAACTTCAACCTTAATGTCGAAGGTTGAATATATTCACCTAAATCCTTACGAATGTACCAGCTAGCTCTCTTCAAGCTAACATAGCCCAGATGGCAGCCATCTGGTTTAAGGAGAGCAACATTGTCGTACATCGGCTTCCTAAGGTTTGTTTTTAAATAAATCAAATATGCAAACAAATGGCAAGAGGATTAGCCCTATAGTATCCCAAGTTAAATTCAAAAGAAAATAACTAGAAAGACTGGTTGACCTCATGATTGCGTTTAAATGTTTCATTTCAACTTTCCAAATACTTTCGAATTTGATTATAACTTAATCCTACCACTCATTCTATTGGACGAGAAACTTATGGAAAACCTCTATTCAAGCAGAGTAAATAATCGAGAAGGTGAAATAGTGCCATCCGTCTCCTCGTTGGAAATTCGCAGTGAAACTTCACTGCCCGCGCCGCTAAGCATCTTTGCAAACCGTTCCATTGTGACAAATTTACGAGTTTTAACGGCCTCAATCAATTTAAGAACGTCACTCACACTAGAATGGGCAGTTGAACCATTTGCAATACGATTATTGTAATCGAGAATGATTAATTTTTTATTAACAATATCCATCACAAATGGAATGTTCGATGCTGCTGGTTTATTTAACTCATATCGAACATGCTCATTTGCAAGATTAAACTCAGGAGATTCTGAAAACATAAACCCAGCATAGGCTTCTTGGGTTTCTGAGAACAACTCTCCACAATATACATTGCAAATCGGAACAATGTATTTGACATCAGGCGGAATGCTCTTTAACGAAATCCTTCCATACTCGGTTCCACCATGTGGAGCAGGAGCATTCCTAACATCCCCAGAGCAAGTGATGTATGAATTAACTTGCCTCCCGAAGTAAACAACTCCATGAGTGCAGTCCTTGTTGATAGTGATGAAGCTATGGTCAAGATCAGTGACTATCTTATTCTGAACCCAATGCATCAAGAAGTACATGTATGTTGAATCTTCAAATGGAATAATGCTGCCTCGGTCCAATTCCGAATTTGTAGATAAAAATGGAACAACTTTCTGAGCAAGCTCGCTGTCAACTTCCACTTTACCTTCAAGGGAATATCGCCGCCGCAGTTCACCTTCACACAACTCTTGAATGTCTTTGATCACAGGGTTGTAATCGGCATCTTCAATGGTAGTGTTTCCCTTAGAATCAATGATACGGTATTTGGAATCCACATCAATTTGAATCAAAGATAGAAGTGGACCAGGAGCGACCTTGGAAATAAGTGAGGCTGCAAGCTCCAAGAACTTGTGGCTAGTTTTAGGCGTACATACATGGCTGTATGTACCAAGGTTTCTAAACAACATCCCTGGTCGCAATTCAATTTCCTTTTGAAAATGAACAAAGTTTTTGGATTCGATTGCAGATTGAACACGAGATGCCCATGTTCTGTATACGAGGTTTCCACCAAGGGTTTGCTCTACGCCGCTTTCATTGTTAATGAAATTCAGTACTCTGCCTTTGTTCAAGACATCGTGACGGGCTCCGCTTGAAACCAATGCTGCTGCAACTACCTTGGTAAACCTATTTTCAAAACCTTTTTGGGAAAAGAGTTTCATGTGGGTAAAGTAACGATCCCACGCTCCTCGATTCAGAGCCATATCTTCACAAAGTTGCTCGAAATTTCGACTATCCAAAAACTCAAGAGAGGCCACTCGCTCTTTCCAAGGAAGAGTTGCATACAAAGTATCACTAGGTAGCTTGATATACTCTATATTCCTTTTGCCCGCAGCAAAACGTAAGACGTCAGCAGATTTACAATTCAAGTATTCGAAAGCATCCTTTAGGGAGATCCCTACAGATTGAATACCGAGAAGACATGCAATTCGAACTTCATTGCTCTTAATTGGCTTTTGAACTGCAATGAAGAAAGTTTTTGCCAATTCAATAACTTTATCAAAACTCTTCCTATCAAGTACGACAGTGGTGTCAAGATATTCTTCAAACTGCTTCAAAGCAGATTGATCAGAATCAAGGCTCAGAGTTTTAAGATTAGTTAGATCAATTTCATCTTTCAAAGAGGGAAGGTAGTTTTCATCAGCGAGGTTGCTCGCATTTGCTTGAAGAGAATACCCGTGAACTTTCATGAGACAATCGTTCCAATCAAATTCACTACGAGATTCCCAATATGAAATAAGAGGTGGATTGAGTTTACCAAAGCTATACATTTTCAAAATTTTGTGACATGACTCAGTAGCTTTCTCCACACTTTGGCGGTAAAGGCGCGCAACCAAGTCTTGTTCAACAATAACTCCAAGGCTCAGCAGCTCCAAGAACATTGCATTCACTACTGGAATGCTTTCTTTACACGTTTCGTTTCCAGCCGGGATGAAGATGCTTTGGTTAGTCATGATAAATCTCTTTCAGTTAAGTTACAATAAAAAATTAAACCGAATTGAACAGGGTGGATTTTTAACAGAAATATCCTGTTCGTAGCTGGTTTGAAAAAATGAGATCGAATTAATTAGGGGTTATGATGGTTCTTATATATCCTAATTGTAGCTGATCTCTAATGTGTTAGAAAAAGTGCAATCGAATTGAACAGGGTGGATTTTTAACAGAAATATCCTATTCGTAGCTGATTGCTTAAAAAAGTGATGTCGAATTTAACAGGGTGTATAATCCTAAAAAATATCCTATTACTAGCTGACATCGAAAATGTTAAAGTGGTAGGTTATGCACCATTACCGAAGATTTCAGTGAATTTATTTGCAGTAACAGTTGCATTCAAGGCTGCCTGAGTGCCAGTAGCGCCCCCTTCGAGTGATGCAATAGCACACTTGACCCAAAGTTCACGGTCATCGGTTTTGATTATAACAAGGGGTCCACAGAATTCTTCAAGCGCCTCTAAGTGCGAAGGATGATCGAGTTCGTCATCTTCGTAAAAATCACCATGTACATCTAAATATTTTGACATAATTAACCCTTTCAGACCTACTCTGAGAACCAATAGAAATCTCCATCTCTGAAGTCCGATTGGTGTGAAATCATCCATCCGGCTTTACGATAGCGCATCAGCATTTCTGTTCTAAGCCTAGGAGTATTTCCCAAAAACCTTTGTCCAACAGAGATTGGAGTTCCATTGAAATTGCACAACTTGGCATCTCCAAATCAACCAATGCCTTTTTTTCACTCTCTTGAAGAGTTGACAGAACTTCACCAGGACTTATAGCCATTTGTTCTCCTTGAACTTATAAAGTATCGATACAGTTAACACGGAACTTCAGTTCACTTGTACTTTCGTATGTATCCGATAGTGAACTCTCAGTTAAAGTTTTAGCCAGAGATGACGCAAGACATTTGTTAAATTCTTCGACGCCCCACTGTTCATCCATTTGCGGCAAGTTTAATTGCAATGATGTGATCATTTAAACTCCGTATCGACGACTGTATTTTCGATGCACTGGCCAATTGATTGCTTGTCGAAAAATTCAAAGTGAAAGTGCATTCCACCAACAAACGAAGCAAGACAAATCATAAGCCACACGGCTATTCGTTCTAAATCAGTCATCAGACACCATTTCATACGCTTCTGGGTCTTGAAGATCCGCCTGCTCTGCGTCAAACTGGGCTCGGAGTTGTCCCAGTTCTTCTTCAAGGTGAGGTATTTTGAATCGTCGAAGTTCGTGGCACTGTTGTTGGGCGTCGGAAAGTTCCTCTTCTTTGTTTTCGATTTCTTGCTCAGTTACCATATGTACCCCCTTTGTGCTCATCTTAGCACAAGCCAGGCCTCGCCTAGCGTTCCTCCAACAAAGCTTCCACGCGCTGCATACGGTCATGGAAGTCTCCTTAATCTTGTGAATCATGATGACTACCCTCCAATTCCATTTCAATTGTGTCCACTTTCTCTTGAAAAGCTGCAACGATTGAACTTGGTTCATTGCTCTCATTGGCATGGCACATTGCATCCATTGCTTTCTCTAAATCAAATTCAAGTTCTTCTAAAGTTCTAGTCGTCATCATCATCCTCGTACTCATCTTCCTCTTCACCGATTTTATTTTCCAACATAATGTAATCATTGCTGATGTTACTTACTACGCCTGCGAGATATTTTGCAACTTTAGGATCGTTAGTTTTACGAATAGCTTTAAAGATTGAAAGCATTGCAGATTCAAGGGAGATAAATACCATGGATTCATCTTCAGGGCTCATCACAGGCATCATGAAATATCGCTCATGCTTAACAAGCTCAGCTAACTCATTATCATCCTTATAAATCTCATTGAAAACAGTAGACATAATTAATCCTCTTATCTATTAAGTTTAACGAACGCCGAATGCATCCTTGATACGACCCCAACCTCTAGGTCTAAATGGACCTCCAAAGGCAAAGTCAGCAACCATTTCGTTGTGAGCATCATAAATATATGCGCAGCCATCATACTTAAATGGCTCTTGATACAGCGATTTAATTTCAGATTTCATTATAAACATCCTTTCCTTTTTGGTAATCAATCGATTGATTTACTGTGAAGTTAAGCGTAATCATTTATAACAACTTTCAATTGGGAATATCAAGATCAGGCAAAGTGCCGATGATCTTCAAAAGCTCCACGAAGAACATGTGCATTTTGAGGTTTTGCATTGTCAATTACTTGCCATTATCTTCTAACATTACAGAGGTAATATCTACTTCCAGGCTTTTCAACTTCGCATTGGCATTGGCATTTGCTCTCACATTTTTCCAAGTAATGTGGTTCAGCAAATGGGTGGCAAGCAAGTTAACTGCAACAAACCCTCCAAACACTGCTGGGAAGATTGGACTATCCCATTCGGTGGAAAGGATAATCCAAAGAGCCATGCCAGCTGAGCCAAACCCAATGATGTAAGAACATATCATAATCATATAGTGAAATGTTTTTTTAAGCATCGTCAACCTCTTCATTTAAAAAACTAGTTACAGCACCATAGGCAGGCCGAGCATAAATAACTCCATCCTCGATTCTAGTCACGAGATTGTGAAATACAGTGCCATCTTCAGCGACAGTTCGAATGGTCATTCCTGGCTCTACCTTTAATTCTCTTTCGCCCCAATGGTTAGAGATATCCATCGAATCATTTCCAAGCAACGGCCATGCATTGATATCTCTTGGGTGGATGTAGTCATTCGATTTGTTCATTTGGACCTCGTTCGTAATTACTCCAACTGAAAGCAGATAGAGTCAAGAATAAGAAAAGACCAACAAGTTGCAAGTCCGACCTAAAGGCGAAACTAATAAATTTGTGAATTGCCGCAGTCTCAATGCCAACTAGATAAAAAAGAAGCAATCCGAAAAAGAATAAAATCTGACCAACAAATGCAAATCTTCTATTGACCTTCATTCTGAAACTCCTCTTTCAATCTCAAGTAAGTTTTGCGACGATCCTCTTTCTCTCGGGTCTCCCTACGATCGCGTGCTTCAAGTCTACTCGTTTTTTCCACAGGTGTCAAGTTACTTATGAACTCATCCAAAACATATTCTGTCTCAGATTCAATCATCTCTCTTTTGCGTTCCACTAAAGTACAATTTGCATATATTGGTCGCCCACCAATTGCAGACAGATGCCTTTTAATTTCTTCCAAGTTGTTCCAAACCCTTCCTCGACGAACAAAGCTAGGAGATCTATTACCATTGCTAAACAGACCTGTTTCATTCTTAACAAGATATGTGATTTCTACTATATTTTGATTCATATGTTTTCCCATAATTTATAGAACATTGAAGAGGGCTCGAACATGTAGAGCATGAAGTAGTCTGCCTATGATCGTGTTCGCAATGTAATGATCCGTGTGTGTGTATATGCGTGTGTGTGCGTATAAACGTGCAAGGTTGCTATATAATTAACAGTTCCACAATCATTGCACACTCTTTCATAATACATCTCTTCGCCTTCTTCGTCTCCTTCGACGCACACAAGATGACATATAGCTTCACACTCATCCGACCAATCTGTGTATTTCACTTCATGTTTTCCCACTGTAGTTTTATTCTCCATTCCAGCGTTATGTGCCTGTGACAAAGCTTCTTTCACAGAACTCACACAAATGTCGTAAGAATCTAGAGAATCACTTCCTCTACTCTATAAGCAATCTATGTCAAGAACTCTCGTTGCAATTTGGTTAATTACATTTTCTTTCATGAATAGCTCCAGTGTTCGTATCATATAGAATATCTGAACACAATTTCCCATTTTTATTCCAGCTAAGAATTCGAGTACAGCTGTCCTTAATATAGACTTCACATTTTTTCTTTCCATTGATGTGCCAGAGGATTGTCGTAGGTTTATTGTATCGTTTTTGAAACTCCCCATTAGAATAATATCTGTACATATTTTTTCGTTCAGAATTGTTGTAAAACCATATCATTGCCGCCGCTCCCAATCTGTGATATTCTCGATCTGATTTTCGCCAGACAATATAGCAGTGAGGCATTGAACGTCTAAAGGAGAGTGTAATCATAATTCCTTTCCATCTAGTTTTTGATTCATGGCTGCTACGCTAAACCTCGGCTCTGCCATCCCAGTACCATAGCTCCAGTTCAGAACTCCACTTTCCCTATAACCATAAGAGCCTACCTCAATATCATTTAAAATCAAATCGGCAGAATTAACCCCCGTAGATAATTTTATCAAAGGATCTCCTGTCATTTGATTCATAGCATTTCTAGCATCTTCTAGGAAAATCTCCCACTTAGAAACCCCCAAACTGAACAGCTCTACTTTCATAAAAGAAGTATAGGTTATATCGGAAAGGTGCTCTTCATTCCTCGAACATGGCGTTAAAGAAACATAATTCTTCCCCTCATCTAATTCACCATTCAATGCTAGATCTAAGAATGATTGTTCAGCTGAGCCAATTGTGCATGAACCCGTCCCTGTGTATTCCGGATAAGTGAGCTTAATGGCCTCTGCACTGGCTGTCCACTCTAACTCGCAAACATCATAACCTAATGACTTAAAGTGAGTTAACACTCGCCATAGCCGATCATATCTTATGATTGGTCTAGCATCCCTCATTTGCGCCGACCAGTTTCAAATGCCCTTTTGGTAATTGCATTCATCTTAATTAAATCCTGTATTGAGATCGAGGAGTGATGTTTTTCCAAATACATTTCAATTGCTCCAATTACATCTGAAAGCTCTGAAAGAATCATTACAGAGCATCCCTGTTCATCTGCATCAATTGCTTCAGAAATCTCTTCTTGTATTTTAGAAAGCTCTCCAAGCTCGCCTTTAGTAATGTCAGAAACATGATAACCAATGGTTGATAAGTTAGGCATAATAATTAAACGTCCCTTTTTTTGGAGACTTCAGTTTCCATTTTTAAGTCCAAATTTTCCAAGTGTTTTTCGTGAGATTTGTTTCTTGGTGCCAGGGCAATAGTGATTAGCATCACCATATAACTCAATTACTTTTTTCAAGTCGTGTTCTACGAGACCAGTTCCATTGTAAGATTTTCTTTTGCCAATATGACCAAAGTAAATATCATGAGGAAGAGTTTCAACTCCATTGTGTAAATTGTACTTTGCCTGATTCCACTTCCAACCGAAAGGTAATGGTACTATATCGTATTCGTACCATATTTCATCTTCCATTGTAAAATGACGCTGGCCTGAGGAAAAACTTTCCAGCCTTTTAGTTTCAAATTCACTAGGTCTTTCTGGTAATCTTTTATCAAAAGATGACCAAAGCTTATTACTATTAGGATGAATGAAAAATCTGGGAGACATGTGAAACCTATCCCCTCTATAGATTGTGCCATACTCCCTATTTAATTTCATATGCTTAAGAACAGAATCATCATCAAGGATCACATTTTTGTCAACTATGTTGTAAATGAAGTTTAAGATCAATTTATCAACTGAGCGATACGGCACAATCTCTTTGCAGATTTCAGAATAGATATCATTCCAGTCTTCGCCTACCTTTGATTTCAAGAAACGGATCAATGGATTCAGTCTAAGCGAATCTTCTTTGGAATTATAGCCATACCTAGCCATTGGTTTAAATTTAGCACTGGTGGTGAAATCCGACTTGTCATTCAATTTCCGTCGCTCTTTTTTAACATACAGCTTAGAACTACGCCCACCATTAAAGCGGCGGCTCTCGGTAAGAATCTTTGACATGTCATACCGCATTTGAAGAAACTCCCTGGCGAGATATATGCCAATATATCACAAATAATGTAACACACTTGATTAAATATTGAATTAAAAAAAGGGTATGGGATTATGACTATAGCTCACTCACGAATCAGGGGCCGAACAAATTCATTAAGGACTCCAAGGGTTCAAAATAAATTTACCAAACGAAATATGAATTTACCAGAACTGGTTGTCATTATAGAAATTGGACCAGATTTTCAAGATGGCTTTGAATTTATAGACAATTGGGATGAAACAGTCTCATCAATACCTGCGCCCACATTTCCTTCAATTAATTATGATGAAGATTTTGATAGTACTTGGAGTGGAACATAATGGCATATGCAGATTGGGACATAAACAAATTAGGCGGTTCGAATTTTCACGGTGGCAATCAAGGTACCGCCAGAAGGCATATTTATTTGGAAAATCCTCTTACCGGATATGGTGATTATTGCAGGCAGTACATTTTAACATCGGGAAGTGGATCAACCCTATTGTATTATACTTTAAAAGAAACTCTTGAAGATGGCTTGTTCTTTGAGATTCCCTCATCGAAAACTATTTCGATGAGGGCCTCATTAAGGTATTCAAATTATGCAAGCCATAATACTGCTATCGGAATTACAGCTAAATTTGATCCATCATTCATATCATTATCAACTACTAGTCCTAAAGGGTATACTGTAATGCTTGGAGATACTACTGAGACCAGTACAGGTGGAAATATAAAAATAGTGTGTGATAATAAATCCGGAGCACATTCTACCACTGTTACATCTATCAGTGTTGCCGCTGACGAGTGGGAGCGAATTAGAATGGACGTAACCTCCGTATCTGCAACTGAAGACTTAATTGAAATTTATACAGGAACTGGAGATTCAGGAGAGGAAGTATGGACACTGATAGAATCTAAAACAGTATTAGATAGCGATAGCTTTTGGATACCTTGGGCTGAAAGCGGATCTGGCAAGGTTGGGTTCTTTGTTCAGTCTTCTAGTTCATCTTTGAGCGTCTTTATTGACAATTTTGAGATATATGTTGGAGATGTGTAATGGCAGTAGCAGATTTTGATTTTTTTAAAGTTGGCACAGGTAGTTTCACAGGAGACTCAACAGGGAATGCTACCACACATGTATCACTAGGAAGCCCGCTGGTAGGTGAAGGAACATACTGTAGAGAATTCTCCCTTTCATCTGGAGTTAGTACCAAAACTGTAATTTACCTCACGGCCGCCGCAGATGGCTATGACTATTACGAGATACCTAATACTAAAAGTATTTCAGTAAGAGCTTGGTTGAGGGCGGACACCGTTTTTTCATCCAATTCCGCAATAGGCTTGACCGTTAAACTTGATACAGCTGTCCCAGATACCTCAACTCGCGTTCCTCATGGGTACTCATTGGTATTAGGTGATACTGGGGACGGAGGTCCTTCCGCAAATTTGAGATTGGTATTAGATGCCAAAGTCGCAGCGGCGACGCTTTTTGATACTGGATTTACAGTATCTGCGAATACTTGGACCAAAGTAAGAATGGATGTAATACCTGATGGAAGTCAGGATCTTATAAATATATACTCTGGTACTGGATCCACAGGTTCGGAAACATGGACATTGGAATATGCAAAGGTTGTATTAAGTACAGACTATCACTATATTCCATGGGGTGAAAGCTCTGCGGGCCAAGTGGGATTCTTTGCAGTCTGTCCTAATTTTGCATATGCTACATACATAGATCGTTTTCAAGTTTTCCTTGAAGACATTTAAAGGTTGTTCTTAAACAATATTGTTTTCAAAGAGAGGCTCATAACACTTGCCACATTTGTAAGGGTGACCATTTCTAA
>Ga0222708_1000019_pt1 | contig 47983 bp, 51 predicted proteins | sample AntAcemetage1576_FD_179806 | JGI IMG/M metagenome (GOLD analysis project Ga0222708, IMG submission 179806) | Saline water microbial communities from Ace Lake, Antarctica - #1576 | ecosystem: Environmental > Aquatic > Non-marine Saline and Alkaline > Saline | place: Antarctica: Ace Lake... | reverse complement strand
ATAACAACTAAATCTTCTTGTCTCTTCTTATCTTCAGTATCTGTTACTAAGGTGATGTGGTCTAGAAAATCTAATACTGTTTTGAAGTCTTCTAAAGCTGCAATAAGTTCTTTTGCATTTTCTAATCTGCCTCGCCCCTCTATGCTGTCTTCGAATTTTAAGAATGCTTCATACCCAGATTCTGCGAGTATGTTTTTTACAACATCTGTGTGGTGCAAGGTTTGGAACTCCTCATGCCATTTCTTTATCATCTCTATGAAAGCACTTAGTGACTCAGTAGTTTTCTTAGCAAAGCTACCTTTCTTTTCAAGCATTAATTCTGTTGCGCTAAATAATGATATTTTTTCTGCGTTAGCAAAGTCTCTAATTTTTTGTATGGTAGTTTTTCCTATTCCTCGTGCAGGTTTGTTTATTATTCTCTCAAAAGGAAGGTCATCATTGCATTTTATAGCAAGCTTTATATATGCTACTACATCCTTGATTTCTTGTCTCTCATAGAACTTAAGGCTTCCCACTACTTTGTAAGGAATGGCTGCTCTCATGAAGCACTCTTCTATTATTCTAGTTTGAAATAGTGCCCTTACAAGGATAGCTACTTTTGTTTCATATAAGTTATGTTTGAACTTACATGTAATTTCTTTTGCAATGAAATTTGCTTCTTCTTTATCATTAAAGAAAGAACGTGCAATTATTTTGTCGTTAGACTTTGTTTCTGTCCAGAGTGTTTTGCTATGTCTCATATTATTATTTGAGATTAAAGCCGAGGCTGCGCTCAATATGCAGTTGGTAGAGCGGTAATTTTGTTCTAGTTTTATTATTTTAGCTCCAGGAAAGTCTTCTTCAAACTTAAGAATATTTCCTATTTCAGCTCCTCTCCATCCGTATATAGATTGGTCATCGTCTCCCACGCAGCATATATTGCTCCTTTTCTGAGCTAACATACGTAGCCATATATATTGAGCTGTATTAGTATCTTGGTACTCATCAACCAAGACATATTTGAAGATATTCTGATAATGCTCTAATACTTCAGGTTTTCTTTTGAACATATTTATTGTTTGGAGTAATAGATCTCCAAAATCTAGTGAGTCATTAGATTGTAATTTTTCTTCATATAACTTGTATATGCGCAGAGCTTTTATATGATAATCAGTTTTTAAATCTGACTCCGAAACATCCTCGGTATTCAGAGCAAGATCTTTCCATCTTTGTATAATTGAAGAGATGATTTTCGGGTTAAACTGTTTTATATCTAGCGCCAAATCATTCATTATTTGCTTTATCACTCTGATTTGGTCGTCTACATCTATTATAGAGAAGCTACTGCTTAGATTAGCCGACTCTGCATTTATACGCAGCATTTTTGCACATATAGAATGGAAGGTACCTAGCCATTTTAAACGAAGTGGAAGAATTCGAGATATTCTTTCCTGCATTTCATTAGCCGCTTTATTTGTAAAAGTGACAGCTAGAATTTCTGAGGGAAATGCTTTCTCTAATTTTAGTATATGAACTATGCGGCTTATTAATGCCAATGTCTTTCCGGTCCCGGCTCCAGCAAGAATTAATAGAGGGCCATCAATATGTTGAATAGCTTCTTCTTGTTTGCTGTTTAGTTCTGGTAGTGGTTTTGATATTTCGTTATTCAAAAGATTACTTTATTTAAAATTATCTATGTAAGACTTAGGGCTTATTTTCCTTTCTTGAGGCTCAATTACTTCATATTCCCACGATTGTGCTTTAGCAAAATTTATTGCTTCATCTTTTTTATCGAATGAAAGTGTAACTTGTTGTTCTGTGTTTTTCGATCCTGTCCATCCTGCAAATTCTTCAATATATTTTTCTTTATCCTCAGAACGCAATAGCCATTTTCTCGTATTCTTGAATCCAGACTGCATAGATGATTTAGATGGGCGATATATTATTGCTTTCATGTATTTTATGTCTTATCATTCTCAAGAGTTTAGTATATTTTAATTATCAAATATTACAAGGAACAGTATGAGCGCAAATAAGAAAGTAGAAGATTTAACATTTGAAGAAGCTTTGAACGAACTACAAGAGATTGTAAGAGGTATTGAAACAGGAAAAGATGATCTTGATAAAGTGATAAATGATTACGAAAGAGGTAATGCTCTAAAGAGCCACTGTGAATCTAAGCTAAAAGAAGCAAAGTTAAGAATAGAAAAGATAGTGGAGAAATCCGATGGATCAATTTCTACAGAAGAAGGCTTATAAGAAATTTTAATTTTTGAGGACCTCATTATAAACATTCATAGTTTTTTCTTTCATTTGTTTTAAAGAGAATTTTGTCTCAATATTTTTACGTGCTGCGTTGCCCATCATAACTTTTTTCTTGTGAGTTAGATTCATTGCGATCTCAATTTTATTGGTAAGCGCATCTACATCATTTGGTGGAATCAAAAAACCTGTTTTTCCGTGTATAATTGTTTCTTTGTAACCACCAGTATCTGTTGCTACAATAACTCTACGCATTGCTTGTGCCTCTATAGAAATTCTCCCAAACGCCTCTGGTCTAGTTGATGGAGCTACTACTAAATCCGACAGCATATATAATGCGGGCATATCTTGTATAGCTCCGGTAAAAGTGACTTTATCGCTAATGCCTAAAGTCTGCGCAAGTCTTATGAATTTACTAAAATGACTTTTATGCTGTTTAGTATTACCAGACATGAGACAATATAAGTTCTCATTCTTGAGTTTTGCTATTGCATTAAGAAGAATTTCGTGTCCTTTCCAACTTGTCAATCGACCAGGAAGTGTAATAATAAATTTTCCATCCGGAATGTAGCATTTTTTCTTCATTTTTATCAAACGAGATGGGTCTACATTTTTTGTGTTAAATGCTTCCAGAGAAACTCCTCTGTATATAGGTCTGATTTTCTTTTGATCAGCATTGTATGTTTCTACTATATGATTTGCTATGAAGTCAGAGACAGCAATTACCAAATCACCTTTTGTCATTATTGCATTGTAGTGTTTCTTTATTCTGTTTACGGAGTGGGTTCCATGGAATGTGGTAATGAGTTTACATTTCGTTAGTTTTGCTGCTATATATGCACTCCATGCAGGGGCTCTAGATCTAGCATGTATAATATTAATTTTATGTTTTCTTATTAATTTTGCTAAATTTACGGCATTGCTTATCATTGTGATAGGATTTTTGTCTTTTAGTGGCAACATAAAATGTTTTGCACCAGATTTTTCTATCTCTTTTACTAAAGGACCTCCTGCTGAAGCAACAAAAGATTGTAAACCTGATTTAGCTAAAAAAGCAGCAATATCAATTGTGCCTCTTTCTACTCCACCACTTACTAAAGATGGTAATACTTGTAAAACAACTGGCTTGTGATAGGATTTGACCATGAATCTAATTTATCCCCCAATGAAGAAGATTAACAGCATTGTATTTAACAAAAAGAATATAGCCTATAAAAATAATTTTTCCAAGGTAAAGAATCCATTTAGAACGATAGTTTTTTTATGTGGCTATATGTCTGATATGGAAGGAACTAAGTCCATCTTTCTTGAAGAACTTTGCACAAAAGAAAATCTAGGTTATGTGGCTTTAGATTATTCTGGTCATGGTAAATCCACTGGAGATTTTTTTGAGGGTTCTATTTCAGAATGGACTCAAGAATCACTAGCAGTTATTGATGCGCTTGTAGAGACACCTATGATCCTTATTGGCTCTAGTATGGGTGGGTGGATTTCTTTATTAGTGAGTTTAAAGCTTAAAAAGAAAGTAGTTGCCATTATAAATATAGCAAGTGCAGTTGATTTTACAGAGGGACTTATTTGGGATGAATTGACTAAAAAGCAGAAATCTATCCTTATGAAGAAAGGAAAAGTTGATATAAAGCGTGGTGGATCTGATTATCGCATCACAAAGAAATTGATAGAAGATGGTAGGGAAAACCTGCTTCTAAACAAAAAAATTCTGATAAATATTCCAGTCATTCTAATGCATGGGCTTTGTGATAAGTCTGTTCCAGTGGAAAATTCTTTAAAATTAGCAGAAAAACTCTCTTCAAAAGATGTAAAAATTGTTTTAGTTAAAAAGTCGGATCACCGAATGTCTGAGGGGCATGATTTAAAATTATTGGGTAAAGAGCTGCTTGAATTAGTAGGTTAGCATCTCTCTGAGTTCTGTGTCTTATAACGTGTTATTGATTCATATTTTTCCGGAAATACTTGATTTTTTACAAAAATATTACTATATTGTTACCAAATATTTTATTTGTTATATTTTGTTATGGAAAGTACAAAAGAGGAGGAAGTAAACCCATTTATTGATGCTAGTGATTTTTTGTATAAAACATTTTATGAGCAGCCAAAAAACTTTGTCCAACACTCCTTAGATGATTTGACAGAGGATGCTGTGAAGGTTGGTTTTATGTATGGCACTTACTATATTGCAAGCATATATGAACTCAGCTTACCATATATATTTGTATCAGTGGCAGTTGGATATTATGTGGGAAATGAAGTAGGTGATTTTGCAGGGGAGTACGTAGAGAGTTCTGTAAAATATTACACAGGAGTAGAAGAATATCAGGCTATTAAAACTCAAGAAGGAATCTTTGAGTCTCTAGTCGATGATATAGCAGAAGATTTTGTAAAAATTGTTGGTCTTGCTTATTTATTAAAAATGGAAGCACTTACTTATTTTTTATCTGCAAATCATAATGTAGAAGCGCAGACAGGCGCAGGCGGTAGTGGTGCTCTAAAGGCTTTATCCATTATTTCTGGAATATACAAATATACTAGAGATTATAATAATTGGAACGAATATGCCAATAAAGCGGGAAACTTTGTTGCAAGAGAAGTAACGGAATATTGCGATAGTATTCTTCAGGATGATGCGCTAATATCATCTCACTCTGGTGAAGATATGTGCTTTATGGGTGATGCACAACACTAGATCATAGGGTCACTGTTTATGCCCATTCGCTCAAGTGATTCCTTAAGTTTTACTGCTTTATTCTCCATCTTTCTGACAGATAATAAAATATACATAAACATAGCAAAGGATAAGATGGCATTAATTTCTGCCATGGATAATCCAACAATTCTCATTTTGACATCCTTGCAGAGGATATTATTTTCCTGAATAGATCGTTTTAACATTTCTATGCTAGGGTTTTCAGAAAAATTTGCTGAGCAAGAGCTAGGCTCTTCTATTACCCCTCTTTCAATTCCTGTATGATATAAAGCAATTATAGACCCTGAGAGAAACACAATGCTACAAACGTAGCAAATGTACTTTGATAGAGAGTTTTTATTTATTAAAAGTCCTATAGATCCAAAGAATAAAAGGGCAAAATAAGGTATGCGTTGGAATATGCAAAGCCTGCATGGTTTTATATGCATTATGTATTCTACTGCGTATGCAGAAGATAAAGAAATTATACTTAAAGTTGCGATTAATATGAAAAGTTTTCGGTATGTATGTAATAATATTTTCATTGCTATGTATCAATTATGATGTATTTTCTAGTGTTACTATATTCTTAAATATAATTCTAAAGCACATGGGTGATATAAAGCAACTACTTCAAGATAATAAGGCTTGGCCTTTTGAGCTTGCAAGAGATGTGTTGGAGTCTTTAGGAGGTAAAACGCCAGAAAAGGGGTATGTTTTATTTGAAACTGGTTACGGACCATCTGGATTGCCTCATATAGGAACATATTGTGAAGCAGTGAGGACGCAAATGGTTAAAAACGCGTTCGAAATGATATCAGATATTCCTACAAAATTATTTGTTGTTTCCGATGATATGGATGGTATGAGAAAAATACCAGATAATGTTCCTAATCCCTCTGCTTTAGAACCATATATTCAAAAACCATTAACTAAGATTCCAGATCCATTTGGTGAAGAGAAAAGCTACGGTGATTACATGAATAAAAGAGTGCAAGGATTTTTGGATGATTTTGGATTTGAATATGAATTTCACAGTGCAACTGATTTATATAAGACGGGACAATTTGATAAATTTCTACTAAAAACTTTAGAGCAATATGACCAAATAATGTCATTGATGATTCCAACTTTGGGAGAAGAAAGACAACAAACCTACAGTCCATTTTTACCAATCTGCCCTAGAACAGGAAAAGTTTTATATGTGCCAATTATCAAAAGAGATTCTGAAAAAGGTATGGTGACTTACTTAGATCCTGAGACTAATGAAGAAGTAACTATTCCAGTTACCGGAGGGCATTGTAAACTGCAATGGAAGCCAGATTTCGGAATGCGTTGGGCTGCTCTTGATGTGGATTTTGAAATGTATGGTAAAGATCATAGAGCCAATGCAATTCTCTATAGGAGAATTTGTCACTTAGTTGGTGGTAAAGGCCCAATAGAATTTTGTTATGAAATGTTTTTGGATGAGCATGGTAAAAAAATATCCAAATCTAAAGGTAATGGAATTTCGATAGATGAATGGCTTAAATATGCACCAATAGAAAGTTTAGCTTTTTATATGTACCAATCTCCTACCAGAGCGAAGAAAATGTATTTCTCTGTGATACCTAAGAGCGTAGATGAGTACATAACTTTTGTAGAGAAATTCCATAAATCTGAAGATGCTGAGAAGTTTGCAAATCCAGTTTGGCACGTGCATGGTGGAAAGGTTCCTAAGTATGAACTTGGAGGTATTACATTTAGCTTATTATTGAATTTAGCGTCTGTATGTAATTCTGAAGAGAAGAGTGTGTTCTGGAGTTTTATTTCTCAGTATGGATCTGATTTAGATCCGAAGAAGTCAAAGTTTCTTGATAGATTAGTTGAGCATGCTATTCAATATTACAAAGATTTTATTAAGCCAAATAAAGTATATATTAAGCCTTCTAAAGAAGATAAATCATTACTTGAAAATATAAAAGTAGAATTAATACAAATGGAAAAAGATTGTGCTCCTGAAGATATTCAGAGTATCTTTTATAAGATAGGTACAGATTCAAATTACGAAAACTTAAGAGACTTTTTTAAAATGGTTTATCAAACACTACTTGGGCAAGAACAAGGTCCTAGATTGGGATCTTTTGTGAAGTTATATGGAATCAATAAAACCATCGAATTAATAGAAACAAAAACAGAGGAGTAAAATTGACAAAAATTAAAAACATAATAGCAAGAGAGATATTAGATAGTAGAGGTAATCCTACAGTAGAGGTTGATGTTTTTATTGGAGAGCATAAATTTGCACGAGCTGCTTCTCCAAGCGGAGCTTCTGTAGGAATGCATGAAGTGCACGAGCTTAGAGATGGAAACCCTAAAAGATTTCTTGGAAAGGGAGTAGAAAAAGCTGTTAATAATATTAATACAATAATCAAAGATGCTCTGCTTGGAAAAGATTGTTTAGACCAGAAAACTATAGATCAAATGTTACTAGATTTGGATGGTACAAAAACACGTTCTGTTTTAGGAGGTAATGCGATAGTTGCAACTTCTATGGCAGTTCTAAAAGCAGCTGCTTTATCTCAAAGCAAGTCACTTTTTTCTTATATAAATAAGAAAGCTCACACCCTTCCAGTGCCAATGATTAACATTATTAATGGTGGTGCTCATGCAGATAATAAACTTGATATACAAGAGTTTATGATTATGCCAATGGGGGCTAAAAGCATAAAAGATGCAGTGAGAATGGGAGCTGAGATTTTCTCGTCATTACGCTCTGTTTTGTCATCAAAAAATCTTAGCACCAGTGTTGGGGATGAAGGTGGATTTGCACCAAATATAAAATATGATAGAGATGCAATAGAGTTGATTTTGGCAGCGATAGAAAGGGCTGGATATAAAGCAGGAACAGAAGTTATGTTAGCTCTTGATGTGGCAGCTACTGAATTATACAAAGACGGTGATTATTACTTTGAAGGTGTTGGAAAGAGTTTAAGCATTGGACAACTAGTGTCATATTATGAAGAGATTTCCAGAGATTACCCTATATACTCTATTGAAGATGGTATGGCAGAAGAAGACTATAAAGGCTGGGGTGAAATCACTCGTGCTTTGGGGCATAAAATCCAGTTAGTAGGAGATGATATATTTGTAACAAATAAAGAAATATTATCTAAATGTATTACTAAGAAAATTGGTAATGCTGCATTAATAAAGCCAAATCAAGTTGGTACGGTTAGTGAAACATTTGATACAATCAACTTAGCTCACTCTAAAGGATATGAGTGTGTAATGTCACACCGTTCTGGGGAGACAGAAGATGTCACTATAGCTCATTTAGCTGTCGCTATGGGATGTAGTCAGATAAAGTTAGGCTCGGTTTGTAGGGTAGATAGAACAGCCAAATATAATGAGCTTATGAGGATTAGTGAAGAGTTAGGATCTGCATCGAAGTATAAAACTTTGAAGCAGTTCAATAAAGTTTTGATATAAATCTGGTACACTTGTTTGTGTTTCTATGGGGAAAATGAAATCTATTCACGACTCATCTTTTAGGATTAGGAAAATCATAGCCATAGTACTGTTAGTAACTTTAGTTTTCTATTTTTTATATAATATTTTAAGTGGAGACAGAGGAGTTTTAGCTTTATTCAAGCTTAGCGAGAGGCATAAAATCCTACAGGAAGAAGTTCAAATTCTAGAAGAAGAGCGCACAATATTACAAAATAAAGTAAGCCGTATGCGTTCTGATTCTTTGGATTTGGATTTATTAGAAGAGCAGGCTAGAAAGAATTTGGGCTATGGTAGAGAAGAAGAAACTGTTTATATAGACTAAAAATCTTCCTCTGCATACCAGACTATATCGGCGTCTTCCTCAAATAAAGAAATAGAATCTGCTCCTGAGTAGTAGTGATAGTCTGACATTGTTGGAATTTGGACTTCTTCATCAAAAACTTTATTACTTTCTTCTGTGTTAAAAACTTCATTCTTTTCTTCTTCATAAAAAGTGTAGGTTGTATTCTCCAATAGAGTCGCTAAAATTTTGCCAATGATACCTGGCCGCAGTAAATAGCCGTTATCTGCCTTATCGAATAATGTTTTATTTATATTTTTAGTATACGTAGTATTTGTTTCTTCAAAAACATAGGACCAGCTGTGAGTAATCTTAGGTATAATGTATTTTATAAAGCGTGAGTATACATTTAGATCTTCTGTATGATTTACTTTTGTTCTTATTGGCACTATAGAATCATATATATTTACATAAGTTTGATTTAAACCAGCATTAAAGAATGATGGGTCTTCTGCTATTAATCTAAAAAATTGAAATTGTTCAACTCCTAAAGGCATGATAGTACTATAAGTTTTGCTATGATCAGGGTGTAATTGAGTGTTATTTATTTGGTTAGCAGCATAATCTAGCGTTGATTTATTCATGATCTTAGTGTTGATGGTGAAGGTGATGTTTTCTATATTATAGGCTACACAGTTTGTATATCCTATCATATATGGGTACCCGTATGACGTATTATCAAAACGTTCCAACTCGCATTTAATTGCTGCGATCATTACAAATTCCTATAGAAAATTAATTTCTATGTATTATAAGATGGTTTTGATTGATATCAAGGTTTTTTTATAAAAACAGTTTAAATTTATTAATTAAAGGCACCCAACTACAACTTGAGATTCTGCTTCGCACCCAACTACAACTTGAGATTCTGCTTCGCACCCAACTACAACTTGAGATTCTGCTTCGCACCCAACTACAACTTGAGATTCTTCTTCTATTGTCATTTCTATAGCATTTATTTTATCTACCAAATTGTCTAGTTCGCGTTCCAAGACTTGTGTGTCACTACCTTTATCTAATGCATCAATGTATTGAGGATATAGAGCGTTATAATCATCATTAAGTTTTTTACATTTTTTTTTGAGTTCCTCAAGGTATTTATCATCTTTACTTTTTGTCATAACTTTATATTTTAAAATTAAAATTGTTGCCAATAAGAATAGATGATGGAGGTATATTTTTCTATAAAAATATACTTGTTGAATCCGTTTTTTAAATCACTTTATCTGAAAATGAAATGCCTTTGTAGTTTATTGCTTCGGCTAGGTGATATTTTTTGATTTTTTGTGATAAGGATAAATCAGCTATGGTTCGTGATACTTTTAATATTCTATTATACGCTCTCATAGATATTTTCTTTTTTTCTGCAAACTTATTCAGCAGCGTTTGTGTTTCATTATCTAATCCAGCAATTTCATATAATAGCTCTCCTTCTAATTCAGAATTTATAGTGATACCGTAGCCTTCATATCTTTCTTTTTGTAAATTTCGTGCGGCTAGTACTCTTTCTTTTATCTTATCTGAGGATTCATTAGTATGTATAGATTCTGTTCCATACCCAACATTTTCATTAACTCCTACAATAATGTCTATCCTGTCCATAATTGGTCCTGAAATTTTTCCTTGGTAATCTTCTGCGCATCTAGGTGCTTTGCTGCATGCTCTATTTGCATCTGTTAAATACCCACATTTGCAAGGGTTCATTGCTGCTATTAACTGAAATTTTGTTGGGTATGTTACGTGAGAATTTGCTCTAGCAATATTTATATATCCTGTTTCAATAGGTTGTCTTAGAGCCTCTATTGTTGTTCTAGAAAATTCTGGCAGCTCATCTAAAAACAGTACTCCATTATGAGCTAAAGATATTTCTCCAGGCATAATTCTTTTGCTATGTCCTCCACCGACTAATGCAATTGTTGAGCTGGAATGATGAGGAGATCTAAATGGTCTATGCTTTTTTAGCTGTCCACTTTTAATATGTCCTGCAATTGAGTAAATCATACTAGTGTCGAGTATTTCTTGTATGCTCATTTCAGGAAGGATTCCTGGCATCCTACTCGCTAGCATAGATTTGCCTGATCCTGGAGTTCCAGTCATCAGAATATTGTGATTTCCTGCGGCTGCGATTTCTAATGCTCTCTTTGCACTTTCTTGCCCTATAACATCTTTAAAATCTGGGTATTTTTTTACTTCTTCTTCAAGCCTTGGGACGGGTGGAAGAAGTCTTTGCGTGCCTTTAAAATGATTTATTAGTGATAGTAAGTTTTGCGGAGCTAAAATATCTGAGTTACCTGACCAAGCAACCTCACTACCATTTTCGAATGGGCAAATTATCCCCAGATTTTTTGCATTAGCACCGATAGCAGCAGGTAATGCTCCTGCAACAGGAAGTATACTTGCATCTAGTGCTAACTCTCCCATGACTAAATATTTATCTAGTTCTGCCTTTGGTAAAATATCTAATCCTACAAGCAAACATGCTGCTATAGGTAAATCAAAATGACTCCCTTCTTTTGTCAGGCTAGCAGGCGAAAGATTTACGGTAATACGTTTTGGTGGAATGTCTAAAGCGATAGAATTTAGAGCTGCTCTTACTCTTTCTTTTGATTCAGCTATTATTTTATCTGGAAGCCCTACTATGTTGAAAGTGGGGATACCTTTTCCAATATGCACCTGAATTTTGACATCGACTATGTCTATGCCATTAAAAGTCAGTGTGTTTATTTCAGATATCATTATGCAGCAACTTGAGAGTTTTTTATAAGTTCTCCTTGCAAGCTGTTTGCAGAAGATTTGATAATTTTTGCTTTTACAATTTGTCCAATATATTCAGAGGCATCTTGAATATTTACGGTTTGCATATATTCACTTTTACCAGAAAACTGATTTTCATATTTACCAGATTTTTCCATTAATACATCAAAGGTTTGCCCTAATGATGCATTGTTAAATGCCTGCTGCTGTTGGTTTATTAAATCCTGTAATCTTTGTAGGCGATCTGATTTTACATCTTCAGGAACTTGGGCCATTGTAGATGCTGGAGTACCAGGTCTAGGGCTATATTTAAATGAATATGCCTGAGCAAAATTTACTCTTTTGACCAGTTCCATAGTATATAGGAAATCTTGTTCAGTCTCTCCAGGGTATCCAACAATAAAATCTGAAGAAAATGCCATCCCTTTCCTAGCATCGCGTAATCTATCTATAATACTAAAATATGTTTCAATATTGTGCTTTCTATTCATGGCTTTTAAGATTTTATCAGAGCCCGACTGCACTGGTAAATGTAAGAAAGGCATTAACTTCTCTATGGATCCATGTGCTTCTATCAAGTCATCTGTCATATCATGTGGATGAGAGGTGGTATATCTGATTCTTTTTACTTCATTAATTTTTGCTATGTATTTTACTAAATTTGCAAGAGAAATTTGGGTGCCTTCATGGTCTAACCCATGATATGCATTCACGTTTTGTCCAAGTAATGTAATCTCTTTACTGCCTTGTGACGCTATTATAAGCGCTTCTCTATATATTTGTTCTACAGGCCTGGAAAATTCAGCACCTCTTGTATAAGGAACACAGCAGAATTTACAGAATTTATCACAGCCTTCTTGTATAGAAAGAAAAGCTGAAGCTCCTTGAGATTTTAGGCTTTCTGGGAGTGCATCAAATTTTTTATCTTCTGCAAAATTTAAATCCCATACATGTTTATTATTACGTGCTAACTTTGCAAGTAGTTCCGGTAAGTTATGATAAGATTGAGGTCCAACAACTATACTTACCCATGGTGCGCGTTTGAAGATTTCTTCCCCTTCTGCTTGGCCAACACAACCAGCGACTACAATAATCATCTCTTTGCCGAGTTTTTGTTTTAGATCTCTTATCCTTCCAAGTCTTGAGTAAACTTTTTCTGTAGCTTTTTCTCTAATATGGCATGTGTTTAGTATCACCATATCTGCATCTTCTATTACTTCTGTTGTTGCGTACCCGAATGGTTTCAGTAAGTCTCCAATTTTCATGGAATCGTAGGCGTTCATCTGGCAGCCATAGGTTTGTATGAAGAGTTTTCTCATGATTGTAATATAGTTTATTTTTCTCTGAGTAGTGAGTATTTTACCAAAGATTTAAGGATATTAGCTTGATCACCGAATATATCAAGAGATAATATTGCTTCGTTAACTAATTTTTCTAAAAGAGCTTTTGTTTTAAAATGGCCTATGGAGTTTACAATATTGCATTCTATTGCTTTTTTTTCTCTGTAGTCTAACAAGTCATCTGTTATTTGAAAAATTAACCCAAAGCTCTCCCCAAATTTTTGTATAGCTAGTTTTTGCTCTGTTGTAGCATCGCAAATTATAGAGGGAGATATTGTGCAAAATTCTATTAATTTACCTGTCTTGAGATTATGGAGGTTTTTTATATCACTTTCTGAATAAGATGATTTTTGCATATGTAAGTCGAGCATCTGCCCTCCTACCATTCCAGATTGTCCTATGGATTTTGCAAGTTCACTAATTAGGGCGCATCGTTTTTCTGGTGATATAATTGTAGTATTGCTGATAATCTCAAAGCAATAAGTTAGTAATGCATCTCCTGTAAGAATTGCCGTAGCTTCATCAAATTGTTTATGGCAACTGAGTTTTCCTCTTCTAAAATCGTCATTATCTATAGCAGGCAAATCATCATGTATTAAAGAATATACGTGGCAAAGCTCAATAGTTGCAGCTATTGGCAAGAAAGGTTTAGTGTCTTCTATAAAGAGTTTTATTGTTTCGAGAAATAATATAGGCCTGATTCTTTTGCCACTTGTTCCAATTGATGAATATAGAGCAGCTTTTTTTAGTGAGCTTTCATTGAATTTGGAAAGCTGAGTTTCTATCGTTAAGTTTATGTCGGATATCTTTGAGTGAAATATATCTAAATAAGAGTTGTGACTTTTTATGTCTAACTCTTTATTGCTAAGAGACATCGCAGGTAGTTTCCAGTTTTTTAATTAATCCTTCTATCTTCTCTGTAATCTCATCTAACATTCTTGCTGACTCCTCATTTTCGTGCTCATCATGATGTATAGCAGCTGGAGATTCTTCAATTTCATCTATCAGCATCATTCCTGCCATTAGATATAACGTTTTATCTGTTGCAGAGTGGAAAGATTGGCGCAATGTTTCAATCTTTTCTTTAAAGCGTAGTGCTAATTTTTGTAGTTTTTCCTCTTCTCCATTTCCGCAAGCTATTTGATGTGAGTCTTTGCCTATTGTGATTTCTACAAGCGCCATATTATTCCTCAATTTTTTCAATTTGATCTATAAGCTTTTCTACTTCTTCAATAGCTTGATTGTTTTTCTCTTTTAAAGCGTTAATAGAGTTGTTTTTTATAAGAATTTCTTCTTGTGCAACAGTATTTGCTTGTTCCAGTTCTGAATTTTTCTGGATTAAATCTGCATAATCTTGATTGTTCTGTGAAGGTTTATTTTGTGCAATTAGCTCTTCCAGTTTGGAAAGAGACATGTTTAGCTTTTGTTTGCGTTCTTTCAGATTTATCATTTTACGACCATCATTATGACTATGAGTATAAAATCAAATATTATATTTTTAAAGCTTTTATAAAAGTAGATTTAGGTATTTCAACATTACCAATGTATTTCATTTTTTTCTTACCAGCTTTTTGTTTTTCTAGTAATTTTCTTTTTCTGCTTATATCTCCACCATAACATTTCGCAGTTACATCTTTTCTTAGTGCACTAATTGTTTCACGTGCAACAATCTTCCCCCCTATTGCTGCTTGTATTGCGATCTGGAACATTTGTCTAGGTATGAGTTCTTTCAGTTTTTTGCAAAGAGCACGCCCTTTGAAGTCTGCTTGTTCTTTGGGAACAATCATAGAGAGAGCATCTACCGGCAGGTTGTTCACAAGTATAGATAATCTTACAAGGTTGCCTTCATAGTAGTCATCTAGGTTCCAGTCAAAGCTTGCATAGCCTCTGGTGCAAGATTTTAATTTATCATAGAAATCTAGCACAATTTCATTAAGTGGCAACTTATAGGTAAGCATTGCTCTGCTTCCTATATATTCTATATTTAGTTGCTCTCCTCTTTTTTCTACGCATAGTTCCATTAGTGCACCTAAATACTCATCAGGCACGATCATTGTTGCTTTGATCCAAGGCTCTTTTATGCATAGGATTCTTGTAACTTCTGGCATTTCTGCGGGATTATGTATTTCTAGTATTTCTCCATTTCTAAGATGTATTTTATATATTACGCTAGGCGCGGTTGTTACTATATCTAGTCCAAATTCTCTATCTAATCTTTCTTGTATGATTTCTAGATGTAGCAGACCTAGGAATCCGCACCTGAATCCTAGACCTAGTGCAGTGGAACTTTCCATCTCAAATTCAAAGCTAGAATCGTTGAGTTGTAATTTAGCCAAAGATTCTTTTAATTTTTCAAACTCACTTGCATCAATTGGATATAATCCGCAGAAAACCACTGGCAGATTAGGTTTGAATCCTTTTAGTATTTCCGGATTATCATTTCTATAATCTACTACTGTGTCTCCTACTTTACAGTCAGATAGTTGTTTTATAGATGCAGTGAAAAATCCAACGTCTCCAGGGTTTAGAGAATCTATATATTCTTTCTTTGGGGTAAATATTCCTACTAAATCAACGTGGTACACAGAGTTGGTTGCAACCATTTTTATTTTAGATCCTTTCACCAAGGTGCCATTTTTTATTCTGACTAAAATTACTACTCCCAAATAAGAATCATACCAGCTATCTACAAGTAAAGCGCATAAAGGTTTAGATGAATCACATTTTGGTGCCGGGCATCTAGTAACAATGGCTTCAAGTATTTCCGGTATTCCAATGCCTGTTTTTGCAGAGACTGAAACTGAGTGTTCAGTATCTATTCCTAGAACATCTTCTATTTGTTTTTTTACACTTTCTATATCCGCAGCAGGCAAGTCTATTTTATTCAATACGGGGATTATTTCATGATCATTATCTATTGCTTGGTATGCATTCGCAATTGTTTGAGCCTCAACTCCTTGGCTTGCATCTACTATCAGAATAGAAGATTCGCACGCTGCCAAAGATCTGCTTACCTCATAAGCAAAGTCTACGTGTCCTGGGGTATCAATAAGATTAAGAAAGTATGTATTTCCATCTTTCGCTTTATAGGTAAGTCTGACAGTTTGAGATTTGATTGTAATCCCTCTTTCTCTCTCTATATCCATAGAATCAAGTAATTGAGATCTCATTTCTCTTGGGTCTATAGCGTTACAATGCTCAATTAACCTGTCGGCGATGGTAGACTTGCCATGGTCTATATGAGCTATAATAGAAAAGTTTCTGATCTTGCTGATGTCGTGCATCTAAGATTTTATATTCAATAAATAAAAAACATGTTAATATAAATACAGTAAATCACCACAGAATGAAATAGGCGATATGAATAATATGAATATGGATCTAAATAGTATGATTGAGTATGTTGGGAAGAAGCTCAACTTGCTTAGGGGGTCTCTTTGACCTGGATGGGTTAAAAAGCGAGCTAGTAAAGATAAAAGACGAGACATCTGCCTCAGATTTGTGGGATGATAAAGATCGCGCGCAAACGCTTTTGCAGAAACAGACTGAAATTGAAAAATCAATTGAAAATTTTGAAAAAGTAGAAAGAGATTTTGTTTCTGCCAAAGAGCTTTCTAGTATGATCTCAAAAGAAGGAGATCCAGACTTAGAGAAGGAACTGATAGTAGAATTTAATAAAATTGTAGAAGGCGTTCAAGAGCTCGAAATAATTTGTTTATTTTCTGGCGAGGCAGATTCATGTGATGCATTCTTAGAAATCCATGCTGGAGCTGGAGGCACAGAAAGTCATGATTGGGCTGAGATGCTGCAAAGAATGTATATAATGTTTGCAGAAAAAAATGGATTCAAACTTACTTTGCTTGCAGAGCTTGCGGGAGAAGATGCTGGAATCAAGTCGGTAACTATGAAGATTTCAGGAGATAAGGCTTTTGGGTGGCTCAAAACAGAAAGTGGCGTACATAGATTAGTAAGAATTTCTCCATTCAATGCTGCGGGGAAAAGGCAAACTAGTTTTGCAAGTGTATGGATATATCCTGTTGTTGATGATAATATTGAGATTGAAATAGAGGAGTGCGATATTAGAATTGATACATATAAAGCATCTGGTGCGGGAGGGCAGCATGTGAACACAACAGATAGTGCTGTACGTATTACTCACATTCCTACAAATATTGTTGTTCAATCCCAAAGCAATAGATCTCAACATAAGAATAGAGCCGAAGCAAGATCTATGTTGAAGGCGCGGTTATATGAGTTAGAATTAAGAAAGAAAGAAGAAAAGTTGCAGCAGTCAAATGCGCAGAAAACTGATAATGGATGGGGAAACCAGATACGATCTTATGTACTCCATCCATATAAAATGGTAAAAGATCACAGAAGTAGCTTTGAGACAAGCAATCCAGACGCTATACTGAATGGAGGTTTGAAAGAGATGATTCTTACAAATTTAGTTTACCATCTTAAGAAAGAGCATTAAATGTTAGGATTAAAAAAAGGAGATATTATAGATGTAGTTGCGCCTTCATGCGGAAATCCTAAAGTATCTGTAACTCAGGTCAGTAAATTCATAGAGTCTTTAGGTTATACTCCAAGAGTGCCAAGTAATTTACAGGAAAAGGATGCTGATATATTTTCTGCTAATACGCAAGAAGTACGATTGAATCATCTGGTAGAAGCTCTACAGTCAGATTCAAAAGTGATTTGGATGTTTGGAGGAGGTTATGGTGCAACTAAGTTGATGCCAGAATTAGATAAACATGATTTTTTATCCAATCCTAAAGTTCTCATAGGATATAGTGATATTACATCTTTAGCAGTATACTTTGAATCTAAATATGAGTGGAAATTTATACATGCAAGGATGCTTAGTGAGTATGCCGCAAATTATTATACGGAAAAAGAGCTTAAAATAATGAAAGGCTTTCTTTCCGGAGATTGGGACAAAGTGGAGTATAAATTTAACCCTTTTAATGAAAAGGCAAAAAAAGCAATATGTATTAAATCTAAGATTACAGGTGGTAATTTAGCATTAATACAATGTAGTCTTGGAACAAATTGGCAGATTAAGACTGACAACAAGATATTATTTATAGAAGATACGGGAGAAAGAGGCTACTCGATCGATAGAATGCTTGAGCATTTAAAGCAGGCAGGTTGCTTTAAAAATATTCATGCTCTAATTATAGGAGACATAAATTGTGTACCTGAAAAAGATGGAGAGTTATTATGCGATCCTGCGATAAAGCGCTTTACAGAATCTTTGAATGTTCCAGTCTTTCAATCTAATAACTTTGGTCACGGAAAAACTAACTATCCACTGATTTTTCATACAGAAGTAAAAATTATTGGTGGTGAAACTCCTACTTTAGTTTTTGAAAATGATATCAGCTGATGAAACTTAGGATAGGCACTAGAGGAAGTAAGCTTGCTCTAATACAATCTGAAATGGTTAAAAAAGAGATACTTGCAGTAGACCATTCCTTAAGAATAGAAATTATCCCGATTACTACTACTGGAGACAAAGAAAAAACATCTGATCTCTCAAAGATAGGTGGAAAGGCATTGTTTCTTAAAGAGATAGAAGAAGCTCTTTTGTCAAAAGAGATAGATATTGCTGTGCATTCATTAAAGGATGTTCCATTTGTTATTCCTAAAGGTTTAAAGTTGGCAGCGGTTCTAAGAAGAGAAGATGCACGAGATGTTTTCATTTCTAGCAATGGCAAGAAGCTTAATGAATTGAGCCAGGGATCTGTTATAGGGACCTCTTCTATGCGTAGGGCTGTACAAATTTTAAATATACGTTCAGACTTTAAGATTGTACCATTTCGAGGCAATGTTGATTCTAGACTAAGAAAAGTAGAGGAAGGCAAGGTAGATGCTACAATTCTTGCATTAGCTGGACTAAAAAGAATGGGGTTATATAGCAAAAGTTACCAGATTTTGGATATAGAAAAAATGATTCCTGCGGTTGGACAAGGAGCAATATGTGTTGAATGTTCTGAGAAAGATGAGGTTGTTTTAGAGGTTCTCAAGAAGATTAATCATATTGGTACAAATATTCTTGTTTCTGCCGAGAGAGGTTTTTTGGAAACAATAGAAGGAAATTGTCAGACCCCTATGGGAGCATATGCTGAATTTTGTGATGGCCAAGTTCAGTTAAGATGTTTTCTTGCAGAGGTCAGTAGTAGTAAGATGATTGTGAAGGAAGGTATTGGCGAGCCTGATAATGCATACGAGATTGGAAAGAAGATTGCCTATGAAATATTATCTGAGATCTAAGATATGACTGTATTAATTACTAGATCTAATGAAGATGGAATAGAGATAGCTTCAGAAATCAGAAATCTTGGAATAGAAGTTTTGAGCGAGCCACTAATTGATTTTGTGATTTACCCGCCTAATAATGAAATTGATTATTCTCCATTCCAGGCTTTTGTATTTACTAGTAAGAATGCTGTGAGGTATTTAAAGACATGTGCCTATGGATCCATATTAAATAAACAATGCTTTGCTATAGGAGATGCTACTGCAAATATGTTGCGAGATTTAGGATTCTCAAATGTACTAAGTGCTGATAATGATATTAATAAATTAATACAAAATGTGAGGCTTTCTTGCGTCTCTAAGGTTTTTTATTTTAGAGGTGAAGAGATAAGCTTAGACTTGAAAGAAGTTTTTTCTAGTCATAAAAGTACTTGCGATGAATGTATTTGTTATAAAGTAGAAAAGATAGAAAAATTTTCGAATGCATTGGTTAAAAAGATGATTTCTGAAGATATAAAGGTTGTATTATTCTTCTCAAAAAACACAGCAAAATCTTTTTTATCTTTGTGTAATAAATATGACATTGCAAAATTCATGAAAAAAGTTACAATCCTAACGGTAAGCTATAAACTGAGGGATGAGCTTAAGGGTATGGTTACGAATTCAATAGAATCTTTCGAAGGTAGGAGTGATTCTTTATTAGAACTTATAAAGTTGTATTATGTCTGAAAACAAGGCAAATAACTCTGGTAGTAATAAAAAAAGAACAGGGAAATATGTAATAAATAAAACCATAATTATTTTGGTTTTTGCATGTTTTGCTGCTGCTGCTTTTTATTTTGTTTTTCAGGGGCCTAACGAGTCTGGGGCCAATTATCTAGAGAGAACAGGGTATAATGATTCAATTACTGATAAGATTGATAAATATATTTGGAAAAAATATAAAGAATATGAGAGTGATGATATCAAGCCCATTGCTCCAAAGGAAGCTTCTGCTGGACACTGTTATGAAGCGGAGTACGTAAACCAGGTTAATTTTATAAACCAATTACAGTCCTCTTTTCTTGATGGACATAATCTATTTACTGTCTTACCTAGGATAGTTTCTTATTCAAATGATGACACAGAGATCAGTTTCTTTGTAAATAAACTACAGAATATATTTGAATACCAAGAGCCATATACATTATCAGACATTGACCAAAGATTTAATTATATTAGAAAGGATGTTTCAAAGACTATGCATAAAAATAAATCAAATCGATCTTTCTTTATGAAATCTCTAATGAACGTAGTGACTCTAGAAAAAAGAGGCGATAAGGCAATAGAGGCTGGTGGAGTTGAGGCAACTTTGGAAAAGGCTTCAAGGTTTATCAAAGCTGGTCGTATAAAAGAAGCTCATAAGCAAATGAATGAGTTGCATGGAGAATATCGTGATATTGCATCTAGTTGGATTATGTATGTAGATAGGTATCTTCATGCAAAAGAATATATTACTAAGTTAAACGACTATGTTAGGTCTGAAAAATACAGATCAAAATTTTATAAACCGTGTAAATAGTTATGGTAAAATTTTTAATTTATGTAGCAGTTATTTCACTCATGCTCCTTGGTGTTTACATAATAATGCCTGATTCTGGTATAGTAGAAATTCACAACGCAGATTTTTATTTTGAAACCTCAATAGCTGTATTCTCGATGTTTTTGACTACAGCATCATTAATACTTTCTTTAGTTATTTTGTTCATTTTTTGGATTTTAAGATTGCCTGGAACTTTAAAGAGCGCTCTTGATAACTACTTTTACAAGAAAAAGGTAGAAAAAATGCTAGATGTAATGTATCTTGCCGAGACAGGAAAATTAAAGGAAGCAAGTAAAAAATACGATGAAAAAGACTTTGAGGTCATGAGTCACGATATGATCTCAAGAGTGAAACGTCAAATTCTTGATTTTCAAAAGAGATCTAAATAATTACTATAATATTAAATAAGAGTTTATCTGATGACTACTCAAAATAGGATTGTCAAAATATCGCCGTCTATTCTTTCTGCAGACTTTGCAAAACTTGGAGAGGAAGTTGAAAAATTATCTCAGGCGGGTGCTGATTACATACATATCGATGTGACTGATGGTCATTTTACGCCTAATATTACTATAGGCCCACAGGTAATAAAGAGTATCAAGAAATATAGCTCTGTTCCTTTAGATGTACATTTGATGATTGAGAATGTAGAAAAGCACATAGACAGCTTTATAGATGCAGGAGCAGATATGATTACTTTTCATCATGAGGCGGTTCGGTCTAGTATAGAACTAATAAGATATATAAGATCCCGAGGAGTGACAGTTGGCATATCAATAATTCCATCTACTCCTGTCTCCGAAATTGAGAAATTAATAGGTGAAGTAGATTTAGTTTTAATAATGACTGTAAATCCCGGGTATTCTGGTCAAAAATTCTTATATACTCAACTAGATAAAATATCAGAAGTAAAAAAAATCATCTCTGATAATAAATATAATACAGGGTTATCAGTTGATGGTGGGATTGATAAAAAAACAGCAAAATTATGCATAGATGCTGGAGCTACTATATTAGTTTCTGGCTCATATGTGTTTAATACCTCATATAAAAACTACAAGAAAAATATCTCTGAGCTGGTTAGCTAATATAGATAGTCTGATTTTCGGTGAAAATAACGTCTATGCGCTGGTCATGTTCTTCTGATGGTATAGTTGTATCTTTACTTAGTAATTTTTCGTAACAAAATGCAATTTTTATAATATTATTATGAGAGACTAAATATTGATCATATAATCCTTTTCCATACCCCAATCTGTTTCCGCTAAGATCGCATGTCAGTAGTGGAGCAATGATTATGGTAGGGATTCCCTTTTTATTACTGTATGGTTCAAGAAAGACAAGAGATGAATTTTTGATCATCTTACTATTTGGAGACCATTCATAAAAATCCATTTCCATAGATTCAGGTTCTACTTTTGGTAGTAAGCATTTAGTACCTTGATTGGAAAGCGTTTCCAAGAGAGGGATAGTGTCAAATTCGTCTCTTGTTGGATAGTAGAATCCTATCGTGTGGTTGTAGTTAGTGCTTTTTAGATATAATAAGAATTTGGCATGTATCAATGCTTCAGCCTTCTTCTTATACGCGTGGGATAAGTTTTGTCTATCGCGTTTGCAAATGGTTCGCAATAAGGATTTTTGCTCAGATGATGTATTAGTCATGCAAGTTTATGCTTCAATTCAGAAGCTGTCATTATTTTGAGTAAAACTCTACCACGAAGTGTGGTTCCATAACAGTTGCATAAGGTATATCTGCAAGAACTGGTACACTTACAAATGAACCCTGCATTTTTTTGATATCAAAAGTAAGGTAAGAAGGAATTGCTCTTTCTTGCTTTTGAACTGCCTCCATGCAGATAGTGATCTCTTGAGAAGATTTCTTTAGCTCTATAACATCGTTTGGTGTTACTAGATAACTAGGTATGTTTAAAAGCTTACCATTAACCAATACGTGCTTATGTGTTACTAACTGCCTTGCAGCAAATATAGTAGGAGCTAAGTTTAATCTGTAAACAACAGCATCTAATCTCCTTTCTAGAAGACCCACAAAATTTTCTGTTACGTTACCTTTTTGCTGCCTTGCCTTCAGGTAAAGGTTCTTAAATTGCTTTTCTGTGATGTTGTAATAGCCTTTTAGTTTTTGTTTAGCTTGTAGCTGAATTCCGTGAACTGTTTTTCTTTTTTGACCCAAAAGACCATGCTGCCCTGGTGGGTAACTTCTTTTATGTACGGGATCTTTAGCGCTGCCCCAGAGGCTAACACCTAATCTTCTACAGATTTTATATTTTGACTTTACTATTTTGGTCACGGTTAATCTTTCCAATTTCTAATTCGAGGTGCAAAATATACCATTAAATATACAGATGTCAATACCATTTCTATGGATTTAGTGTGATTTGTCCAAATAAAAAGCCCAGCTGCAATAGCCAGGCTTCTTATGTTGATATTATTACTAGATTAGAGTTCATCTACGTGATGAGAGTCTGTTTCTCCAGCGAACTGAGAATCTCTGTTCACATCAGTTGGATGAGAGTCTATTTTTACGATAGTAGAAGTTGTCTCAACGGCGATATTTGTACCAAGTGTATAAGCCATTATTTTACTAGGTATGTTACCGATCTGAACAGCCTGCACAACTTTCATCATGTTTAAAGTATTTGATAAGGCTTTATTATGGCTAGCGCAGGCGTAAAAATGCATGACTGCAAAACCACCTAAAGCTTGTGGACCTAGTGCAGATAGATATAAATAATCACCAACAGAAGATTCAGCAGTCTTTATAGCGCAATGAGCATAACGATTATCAACATTAATAATACCATATACATCAAGATTAAAAAGCACTGTGTTCACGACTGTAGCTCCTAACTTCCCCCATAAACCTGCATAACCTGCAAGACCCGCTGTTGCAGCGCTTGCCACAGCATGAGTTGTGCCCCACGCTATTGGGTAATTGTGTGGATCGAAGGAGGATTTTCCAAGTTTCTGCAGTGCTTTATCTAAGTCTAAGTCTTTTCCAGTAAGAGTCTCTAAATCACCTTCAATATTAACATCCTGGCCAGCGAGTGTATCTGCTAATGTGTCCGTGGATACAGTGCTACCAAAGTTTTTTAGTAAATCTACAGCTACAGGTGCATTTTCTATTAGATATACTAAAGCATTTGCTGTGTCGAATTTTTCTGGTTTATTTAAGTTGACGAATGTATTCCAAGCACTTTTTCCACTTGATACCAATCCTGTGAATATGAACCCAGCCTGGGCCATAAGATTATTTAATGCAGTTGCTTGTGCTGCTGTCTTAGCAGTTAGCTCAGTTGTGTCAACTGGTTGTTCTGTTGTTTGCATAACAATTACTCTATAAAAAGTTTATAGTTTAAAAGTTTACTCCTTTTTATTTTGACAGTCAATTCAGGATAAAAATGCACATAGATTTTGCTACTAAAAGTTACTTTTTGTACGCAGTGTGGTTAATATAACGCTCCTGCAATAGCAGTTATATAATAATTACTCAGAACTACTGTTCAAGACTCTGATATTTATGTTTCTTGGGAGGTGTTATATATAGCTTAAAATAAGCTAGATTACTCACAGAACTGCTAGAACCGCAGTCGTGAAAGCAACAGGAATGATTGAGCCAAAAAAAAGAAAGAGGATGCGAAAATCGCTATACTAGTTATTTAATTGAGCAGAGCAAAAAATGTTGTGGATTACTTCTGATAATTAAATAAATCTTTGATTATTCCTATTAATGTGCTCACCTCATTGGAGGTTAGGTTATGTATTCTTTTAAATATATTCCTTATGTTATGGAGCATTTTATCTCGTTTCTCTGGTATTTTATAGAAATTTGTCTCATCAAGCATTCTCTCTAAGTGAGAGAAGAAATTGCCTAAATCTTTTTGCGTGGCGAGGTCTTGGTGCTTGTTTGTTTTTGCAGAGCCTAAGTCTGATAGCTCGTAGCATAAAAGAGCAGAAGAGATGGCTATATTTATAGATTTAGAATTTGGATCTGTGGGAATATAAACTATTTTATTTGCATATGAGATCATCTCATTATCTAAGCCAGATTTTTCTGCGCCGAATAATATACCAATTTTATTTAGCTTCACATTATGCTTCTTGATGTCATTTTTTATTTCTTTGGAATTGACATATTCTTTATTGAAATCTCTAGAGCGGGCGGAAGTTGCGTATAGGAACTCAAGATCTTCTACTGCTGCATTAAAGGAATCAAATATTTTTGCATCCTTTACTATATTTACTGATTTTACGGCTGTAGCTTCTGCAGCTTTGTTAGGCCAGCCATCCCTTGGGTTCACTATTCTCAGCTCATTGAAACCAAAATTTCCCATGCTCCTAGCAGTGAAGCCGATATTTTCTCCCATCTGTGGATTAACTAGAATAATAACCGGGTTGTGAGACAATTACTTCTTCCTCCATGTTGTTGTTCCGTCGGGCTTGTCTTCCAAGATAATGCTCCTTTCTTGCAGAGTGATTCTTATATTATCAGCCTCTGTCCAATCTTTGCTTATCTTAGCTTGTTTTCTTTTTTCTATTAAATTTTCTATTTCTTCATCTTGTTTCACGTGAAACCATTGGTCTGGGGCGGAATAGAAAAGTCCCAGTATCTTTCCTGATCTTAATAGTGCTTTTGCAATGCTTTGCTTTTCTTCTTTGTTGATGGTTTTATTATAGTCCTTTGAGATCTCATGCATAATACTAAGAGCAGCAGGAATATTCATGTCATTATTTATTGCCTTCGCTATTCTATCATCTATTTCCGTAGCACTAATATCTAAGTTTGGATGATTCACAAGAATTCTATAGAAACTATCTAAGCTCTTTTTTGCATCATCTACTGATTTTTCAGTCCAGTTTAGCGGTTTCCTGTAATGTGTAGATAGATAAACATATCTGATGGTTTCACCATTGATTCCTTTATTTAGTAGATCTTTTACGGAGAAAAAATTTCCTAGGGATTTACTCATTTTTTCACCATTAACTGTAAGAAACCCATTGTGAACCCAGTATTTTGCATAATGACTTCCTTTATAGCAAGAGCAGGATTGAGCTATTTCGTTTGTGTGGTGTGGAAATATTAGATCTACTCCGCCTCCATGAATATCAAAATTTTCTCCTAAGTATTTAGTGCTCATCGCAGAACATTCAATGTGCCAACCGGGCCTACCTTCTCCCCATGGGCTTTGGAAGACAGAAGATGGATCATCCTCTTTTTTTGCTGGCTTCCATAAAACAAAATCTTCCGGTGATTTTTTAGAGTCAGTGATTTCGACTCTATGTCCAGGATCTAACTCCTTCACATCTTTTCTTGCAAGTTTTCCATAACCAGGAAAAGAAGACACATCAAAATAAACATGATTATCTGCAATATATGATTTTTTATTTTCTATTAAGACAGAAATCATCGTTATGATTTCTGATATATGTTCAGTGGCCTTTGGCTCTATGTTTGGAGAAAGACAATTTAATTTTTCTATATCAGCATAAAAACTATTTAGCACAGCTGCGGTGAGCTCTTTTATAGAAATATTTTTTTCTTTGGCTGAGTTATTAATCTTGTCATCTACGTCTGTGATATTTCTTACGTATTTCACATTCTCTTCGCTGAAATTTTCAAGTAGAATTCTGTATAATACATCATAAACTACTATAGATCTGGCATTGCCTATATGCGGCCTTTCATAGACTGTAGGTCCACATACATACATAGTTACTGTAGTATTTGCAGGTTTGAAGGTTTCTATGGCTTTTGAGGCGCTATTAAAAAATTTTATATTCATGCAAAGTTATCTTCAGTGGACATACCCACACTAGATTTATATATTCAGAGTACTAAAAATTAGTTACTATAACCTATTAAGTCAATTGTTAAGGTGAAAAAACTCAGGCTAAAACGTTCGCATATATTATTTATACATGACATGACACTGAGTGTACTGTCATTTGTGTGCGCTTGGCTTATTAGGTTTGTTGATCAATTAGATGCTATCCCATGGCAAAAGATTCCACAGGTTAGTGTAGAGTTTGCGATTGTATCTTTCATAGTTCTTTTTTATTCAGATATCCATAAGCGTAGCTGGAGATATTCTCTAGAGAAAGACTATCTGAAACTTTTTCAAGCAGCTATTTTAATTAACCTAGTGTTTTTTGTAGGTAAGTTTCTGCTTGATAGGCTGGAGAATATTCCAAGGTCATTATTTGTAATTAATACCATTTTTCTCTCCATACTTCTTTTAAGTTCTAGAATTGTTTATAAATATATTGTTCATCTTCAGTCAGGTCATAGCAATGTATTTTCTGTTACGCGGGTTCCTGTTTTGATTGCAGGTGTAGATGATAGGGCAGAATTATTCATGAGAGAGAATTCTAAAACTAATTTCTATAATATCATTGGTGTTATTGATGATAATGCATCGAGAAAAGGCTCTGTTATATATAGTGCTGAAATTTTTGGTGATTTAGATGATTTTAAGAAAATTTATAATAGACTTAAGGAGGAGCAACTTTTACCTCGTCGTATTATTATTTCGGATAAATATTCCAGTAAGAGGTACATAGAAAAACTCTCTGAAATATCAGAAGAATATGGAATCAAACTTGCGCGCTTGCCAAAGGTGACAGAGTTAGATTATTCCTTAAAAGGGTCAAAAAACTTGAAGCCTATAATAATAGAAGACTTGCTAGTTAGAGACCAAAGTTTAGTTGGGGCAGACTCTGTATATGAACTAGTTCATGGCAATATAATATTAGTTACGGGTGCTGGTGGAACAATTGGTAGAGAATTATCGAGGCAGATTTCTAGCTTGGCTCCGAAGAAAATTATTTTATTAGAGAATTCTGAATATAATCTTTATGAAGTATATGAAGACATAAAAAAGCACTACCCAAATGTGCAGTCGGAGCATTACATCGCTGATATTCGTGATAAAAATTTATGCAACTATATCTTTGAAATAGCAAAACCTTCTATGGTATTTCATGCTGCTGCACTTAAACATGTCCCAATAGTTGAATCAAATTTTTCTGAAGGCATTAGAGTGAATATGTTGGGCACTAAAAACATTGCTGATTTATCCGTAAAGCACAAAGTAAAATCGATGGTGCTTATTTCTACTGATAAAGCTGTGGACCCAAGTAGTATGATGGGAGCAACTAAAAGAGCAGCAGAAATGTATATTAAGGCTCTGGGAGATTCTTCAAAAAACACTGGTACCAATTTTACGGCTGTGAGGTTTGGGAATGTATTAGGATCCTCTGGGTCTGTGATTCCGTTATTTAAAAGACAGATTAGTGAGGGTGGTCCTATTACTGTTACAGATCCGAGAATGAAAAGGTATTTTATGACTGTACGAGAAGCGGTGAAATTAGTATTGCAAGCTTCTGCATATAGCGTGAGAAATTCAAGGCAGAATAGACTTTACATATTAGATATGGGTAAGCAAATTTATATCAAAGACCTAGCAAAAAATATGATAGAAATGGCAGGGTTAGAATTAGGAAAAGATATTGATATTGAGTATACAGGTCTAAGACCAGGTGAAAAACTTTCTGAATCTCTGTTTAATAAAAATGAAAAATATGAAAAAACAGAATCAGATTTGGTATTTGAGGTAGATCAGCATAAAGTAAGTTTTAATAAAATTAATCTTATGTTTGATAAGCTGGATAATATCTTAAGCATTAAACATATTAGTAAAAAAGAGTCTGTGCAAATGTTGCAGAAAATTGTGGTTACATATGAGTGCAAAGTCTTCTAAAGGGTTTTTTAAATCCATAAAACTTCCCCATCCTTACCTCATGCCATTTGTGGTAATGATTTGTACGGCATCAGTAATGCTGATGTATTTGATACTAGAAGAATATTATACAAACTATACTAATTTGAATAAAAAATTATCTTCAGAATCAGAAAGAATTGAGAGGGCATTTTCAGATGTAATCAAGCATACAGAATTTGTTATGAAAGTTATTTTGATGCAAATAAAATCTGATCATAAAAATTTAGATTATATAGAGAGTGTAATAAATAAATACTCTGTAAATCCTCACCTAAGTAATGTTTTATCATGGACCGTATTTTGTTGGTTTGATAAAAATGGGGTAAAAAAAGTAGATGCAATTTCTGGTACTGCAGTAAGGCAAACTCATCGTTCTACAAGATCTTATTTATGGAGAGTAGAAAAGGATCCTGGGAGGCTATACTTGGGGGATGACGTATTTGGATTTACTAGTCAAAGACATATTATTCCTGCTGCTATAGGAGCTGCTGATAAAGATGGTAAGAGTATTGGTTATCTCACTATAGGATTTGATCTGCTGAGCTTAAGCAATAATCTTAGCCAGAAACTCAAAGATCCTGATGTTACTTTTGCTTTACTCGATAAGGATTTTAATATTATTACACAATATAATAATTTCTCAAATAACAAAGAAAATATAATTAATGCAAAGAATGTTGAAAAATTAATTGAGGACAAAAAGATTGATTTTAATACATTGACGCATTTTTCACAAAGCAACTTATTATTGGAAAATAATGGTGTGTATATACAGAGGGTGCCAAATTATCCTTTTGCTATTTATTTGCAATATAATAATCATAATTTCATAAAGTCTTTGCGTAAAGATATTATTTATAGGGTATCTGAGGTGTTTATACTCACATTGGTGTCTTTTATTATTATTGTTTTCATTTATAGAAGAGAGAAGATACTAAGAGATAAGGCTGAGTATTCTAAAAACATCGCAATGAAAGCCTTGCAGTCTAAAACTGACTTTCTAGCTTATACTGCTCACGAGTTACGCTCTCCACTAAGCTTTATAGTTTCTAGTTCCGAAATGATGTCGAACAAATTATTTGGTCCAATAAGCCTCAGGTATTTAGAATATATAAAAAACATCAATCAAAGCGGAAGAGAGTTAATGTTGTTTATTGATGATTTGCTTGAGAATATGAAGTTGCAAAAAGGAAATTTCGATGTCAAAGAAGAGGTGGTAGATGTAAAGGAAATTATTTCTAGATCAGTAAAAGTAAACTGTGTAAATTTTAACGATAAAATGGTAGTCGAAACTCAATTTCAGTCTAAACTACCTATGGTTTTATCTGATTCAAAACGTTTGTTACAAATATTTAATAATATTATCAGTAATGCGATGAAATATTCTCCTGATAATTCTTCATTAAAAATAGATGCAAAAATGTATAAAGGAGAGATGTTTGTGCATTTTCATGACAAAGGTTATGGAATGAGTGAAGAAGGGTTAGAAAAATCTATGAATGAATATGAAGTTGCTCATAATAAAAAAGATATTAATGTAAAATCAGTGGGATTGGGATTACCATTAATAAAGAGTCTGATGGAGTTGATGGAGTTGAAATTTTTTATAGATAGTACATTGGGCAGAGGGACTAAAATCACAATAGTGATCCCTAAGCATAAGATTCAAAGGAAAAGAAAGTGAGAGTAGAGTCATTTAAAGAAAAACTGCATCAATTTCCAAAAACTCTAATTAGCATTATGGTTATGCTATCTTGCATAGGGTTTCTCATGTTATATGATGCTGCGGGTGGGAGTATTTATCCTTATGCCTCTAAGCAAATGACATATTTTGCATTATTTATTCCAGTAATGTTTTTTATTGGATTTAGTAATATTAAAGTTTTTTTTCATGGAGCATATTATGTATATGCATTGTCCTTACTCCTTCTTATAGCTGTTAGTATAGTTGGGCACACCGCTATGGGCGCTACAAGATGGATTAACTTTGGGATATTTAAATTCCAACCTTCGGAATTAATGAAGATAGGTATTGTGTTTGCATTGGCTAAATATTTTCATACAACTGAGTATACAGATATAAAGAGAGTGCCGTTTCTATTAGTCCCTGCTATGATGGTAGGTGTTCCTCTGCTGATTATTTTAAAACAGCCAGACCTTGGTACAGCTATCGTTCTATGCATGGTTTCTGTGATCATACTTTACCTAGCAGGAGTAAGATTATATTTGTTTGGTTTAGGAGCGCTTGTAGCTGGAGGGACTATTCCTATTCTTTGGCAATATTTACATGAATATCAAAAGAAAAGAATTCTTGTTTTTCTAGACCCAGAACAAGATAAGTTGGGGGCTGGTTATAATATTATGCAATCAAAGATTGCTATAGGGTCTGGAGGCTTCTGGGGTAAAGGGCGCTTAGAAGGCAGCCAGGCACAGCTCGAATTTCTTCCTGAGCACCAAACTGATTTTGTATTTTCATTATTTGCAGAGGAGTTTGGATTTATTGGATGTTTTGCATTATTATTTTTATTTGCGGTCGCTATAATAAAAGGAGCTAGAATAGGAATAAATTGTAAGAATACATTTGGGAAGCTTCTATCTTTTGGATTAATTTCAATATTTTCTATACATGTTTTTATTAATATTGGCATGGTGATTGGAGTACTGCCAGTGGTTGGATTGCCACTGCCGTTCGTTTCATACGGAGGAACTTCTATGGTTACAATGTTAATTGCTTTTGGTCTATTGATAAATGTTGCATTAAATGATAAAACCAACTTACCTAATAATGAATTGGGTATATTTTAGGATAGTGTAGGGATATGGAAATTAACGTTACGGGACATCAAGTTGAAGTTGGGGAGTCTTTACAGCAGAGCTCAAAAACCAAGTTAGAAAAAATAGTAATAAAATTTTTTGCGCATGCAATAGACGCACATATAATTTTTGAGAAACATAAAGCATTATTCAAAGCAGAGATCAAGGTGCATGAAAGAACTCAGAGATACGCAATAGCAGAAGCAGAAGATGCAGATGTGCATAAGGCATTTGATAAAGCTCTTGTTAAAATTGAAGCTCAATTAAGGAAGTATAAGAGCAAACTAAATGCAAAGCACGATAAAGAGAAGTAAATCCTATCGTCCACGTTTTTGAGTGATTCCTGGTATGATAGGTAGGCCTATTGGAGCTGCTATGCCTTGATCTAAATTTAGTGATGCGCCTTTAAACTTTCCGAAGATACTAAGTTTTTTAAGACTATTCTCGTTAAAACTACGGAACCAAGAAAACATTCCTTCTCCATTTGGGAAAATTATGCTTAGGAGGCCTCTTTGAGTCATTCCCTCAGCCATATCCTGTAGAGGATTGCATGCTAGTTTGGGTAGAATTGCGTAAAGTCCGTTCGACATAACATTTATCAGTTTGTTTTTTTTAATTATAGGTATATTATGTTAAGCAAATGTTAAACCAAAGATATGAACGAAAAACACGCGGCTATATCAGATCACTTTAATGAATTAAAGAAAAAGGTATTATATATACTTTTATTTTTTCTATGTGCTTTTATAGGGAGCTATATATTTTCTAATGAAATTTATAGGTTTCTATTAGCGCCTCTATCTGATTATTATGCTACAGAAGGTAGGAAGGGAAGTATTATATATACAGGTCTTACAGAGGCCTTTTTTACATATATTAAAGTAGCCTTTATGTCGGCGCTATTTTTTACTATTCCGTTTATTGCTTTCCAGTTTTTTTCTTTTGTTTCACCAGGTCTCAACACAGGAGAGAAACGAGTGTTAGTAGCATGCTTTTTAGCCACGCCTTTACTTTTTTTGATGGGTGCGTTTGTTGCATATTATTTTATATTTCCAGAGGCATGGAAGTTCTTCCTTAGCTTTGAAAATACATCTTTGGAGAATTTGCCAATAAAATTAGAAGCTAGGATTAGCGAGTATTTATCTCTATCTTCCCAAATTATATTAGCTTTTGGTATTGCTTTTCAGTTGCCTATAGCCATTACCCTATTAAATAAAATAGGACTTATATCAGTATCATGGCTTAAGAAGCAAAGGAGGTTTGCAATTGTAACTATATTTATAGTGGCAGCAGTAATTACTCCACCGGATGTACTAAGTCAGCTAGCTTTAGCTAGTATAATGATTTTGTTATATGAACTTTCAATTTTATTGTGTATATTTTTTAACAATAAAAATAAAGAGAGTGCAAGCGATGTATGATATCAACTGGATCAAAGAAAATTTAGATTTATTTAAAGATAGCCTGTCCAAGCGTGGGGAGAATATTGATATAGATAAGCTATTATTACTTGATGAAGAGAGACGTAAATTCATTATGGAAATGCAAACCCTTCAGCAGGAGAGAAATGAAAAATCTAAAGACATAGGGGCGATTAAAGATAAATCCGGAAAAGAGTTTAAATCTGCAAAAGAAGAAGTGCAGAAAGTGAATAAAAAGATTGAAGACCTGAAAGAAGATGAGAGAAAAGCTGAAGAAGATTTTGCAGACTTTCTTAGTAGAATTCCGAATGTATTAGAATCAGATGTGCCGGAAGGTCAAGATGAAAGCTTTAACCTTGTTGTCAGTACTCATGGCGCTCCACGTAAATTTGATTTTGAGCCAAAACCGCATTATGAGATTGGTGAAAAGCTTGGTCAGATGGACTTTGAACAGGCTGTAAAAATTTCTGGCAGTAGGTTTGTGAATTTAAAAGGGCAGTTATCTCGCCTTGAAAGAGCCCTATCTAATTTTATGCTAGATCTTCATACGCAAGAATTTGGTTTTAATGAAGTTTCTCCAAGTTTTCTTGTAAAGAGCGAGGCAATGTATGGGACTGGGCAATTGCCAAAATTTACAGAAGACTCATTCCAGACAAGGGAAGGTTTGTGGTTGATACCCACTGCTGAAGTTTCTATAACTAATATGGTGGCTGATAAAATAATAGAGCAGGAGAGTTTGCCATTGCGTTATGTCGCATATTCTCCTTGCTTTAGATCAGAAGCTGGTAGTGCCGGGAAAGATACAAGAGGTATGATACGTCTTCACCAATTCTCAAAAGTTGAGCTGGTCACTATTTGCGATCAAGAAAATGCAGAGGCAGAGTATAATAATTTGCTTAGAGCAGCTGAAGAAGTTCTAATAAAATTGGGCCTGCCTTATAGAAAAATGTTTTTATGTAGTGGGGATACAGGATTTGGTGCTCATAAGACTTATGATTTAGAAGTATGGCTTCCATCTCAAAAAACTTATCGCGAGATATCTAGTTGCTCTATTTTCGGAGAGTTCCAAGCGCGTAGAATGAAAGCTAGGTATAGAAAGCGAGGAGAGAAGGAAACAAAATTCTTACATACGATGAATGGTTCTGGTCTTGCGATTGGAAGGACTATCGTTGCTATAATAGAGAATTATCAAAATAAAGATGGATCAATAACAATTCCTCCAGTTTTGCATAAGTATATGAGCGGTGAGATGATGATAAAAGCTCACTAATATAAGAAGGAAACGTTTGATATTCTATAAGCCGGATTCTGTATAGTTCGAAAACTATGGCTATCATTCATCTACGGTTATTATTACTAATAACCTTGAGCAGCTTACCCAGATAAATCGCACTTGGAATTTGTGCTCCCCTAGGGGTGTTTATCTCTATTTAGCCTTGCTCCTAGTAGGGTTTACCATGCCATTTTAGTCACCTAAAACGCGGTGCGCTCTTACCGCACCCTTTCACCTTAACCTTCCGAAGAAGGATGTCTACTCTCTGCTGCACTTTCCCTTAGGCTCTCACCTAGCTGGGTGTTACCCAGTACTATCATTCCATGGAGTCCGGACTTTCCTCTTTTAGTTTACACATCAAGCGATAGCCCGAATACCAAACGTTTCTCTGGCGAGAGGATATCATATTTTACCAAATTTTGCAAAGTGATTTCGTATTATATTTAGAGAAATATATATGGTAATTAACCTTTTATTAATGATGAGGTGAGAAAATATTAAGAGTGCAGTAATTTATTATGGTAAGAATTTTGGCCAAAGGAAAACAATATATGGCCTCTAGCAAGGAGTTAGATGCTTTTAGAGGTTACATGGAATACGATCAAGTGGAGAATCATTTTACAGAAAATTTAGGCGATAGAGCGAGCGTATTTTTTCCAGATTTCAGGTCCGTATATGATAATGATTTTTATGACTCTGATGAGATGCTCAAAAAGGATAATAATGTATTCCAAGCGATAAGTGATGGTGCCAAATATGTTTGGGAGAATATGCAAGCAGGAGCAAAAGACTTAGGTCATATTGTAAATAAGGTATGGGGTCGCATTTTAGAAGCTGTGGGCATTGTGATTGAAGGGCTATCTAAGGGTAAATTTCGCGGTGAAAATCAGAAAGGCAATGCAAGTATTGCGGCAACTAGTATCGATGAGGCAGAGGAAAATCTATCATTAGTAGATGCAATTCTAAATGGATCTGCTACAGAAGATCAATTAATGGGTGCCATGGAAAGATTAGATAAAAAGCGTCCTCAAACAGAATATGATACAAAACTAGGCTATGCAATATCAAATCTTATTGAGAATGATGAGCTCAGTGAAATAGATAGGAAGAGTCTAGAGGAAATGAAAGAATCTTACATAAAAATTGCTAAAAAATCTACGCAGAGTCAGATAAAGGGAGTTGGCCGTAGATTGCAGGAAAAAGGTCGTAGTATAAGCAAAGGACCTGTTGGTAAACATACTACAGCTTTACAAAATAGGAGACTTGATACTAAGCGTGATAGAGGGTAGAGACACTAAGTAGACTATTATTCGTTCTAAGTGCTATGTGTGGCGACAACCTCAGGATACTAAACTTTCTTTATGATAAATATAGAATATTGGTTTTATTGTTTATACAAGTTAACTTATTGTTAATATTTTTGTGGAACAATTATAAGAATGTTCAATTTATAAAAGGTAATGATATGGATAGAAAATCAGAATTTGAACCTAGAAAAGATAGATATAAAGAAGATCAAAGAATAAAGGAACATAAAAAACAACAAGAAAGAATTTCTGCAAAATTTCCTCAACAAGGACAAAATCAGAATCCAAAAAAGTTTCAATCAAAATTGAAGCAAATTAGAGAAGAAGAAAATAAAAATCCAAATCAAAATCGTTAAATATTAAGATAATATTATGTTTGATACATTCAAAAGATGGGCTTCAAATCTCTGGAAAGGCGCCGGCAGGGTACTTGGATTCTTCAATCCATTTGGTAAAAAAAAAGTGGAGAAATCTGAGAAACTAGAAGAAAGTACTACTCTACTACAACCTGGCGCTAGATTAGATGATGTTCCAGAAAGACCAAAGCCATTAACTAGAGAAGAGCAAAGCAGATTAGATAAGGCAAAAGCTGCTCAAAGAAAAGAAGAATTGCGTGCGAGGCCTAGAGCGATTGCAAAGCGCAGAGAAGAAGCTCAGTGGGAGGATATTGATGCTCCTCAGCCTGAGACAGTGATGAGTGAAGAAGAAGCAAAGAGAATGGCAAAAATGTTGCCTATAATAGGAATGCTGATGCTAGCGTCATCTGGTAAAGACGAAGGTAAAACAAAAGGAGCATATTCCAAAAAACCTCACAAAATAAAGAAAACATCTTTTGCTGCAAAATATAAAAGAAAGAAAAAGATAAGTATCAAAAGATCTCAATCCCAAGGATAAGAGTTTTTTCTAGAGCTCATTTTATCTATGTTGGTATACTTCATTTCTATTAATCATTTATTAATTGTTTTTTATCATAATTGAAGAGATAAGTTTAACTATGGTAGTGATTATGGAAAGAGAAGAAAATTTTATTAGCACAGAAGGCATAAAAACGGCTGACAGTTTTAAGGATACAATGCAGATGATTCTAGATGGTTCTGTAGTAGCGATAACATCTTCTACATCAGATCCAACCCTAATGGAAAGTGATGCATTTCAAAAAATGCATTCTAAGATTAAGGTTGCTATGGAGACAATGAGAGTAGGAGCTGGAGCAGTTTCTTCAGCTGTATCAGAATTGCCAGATACTGTTAAAAAGGCTACAATACATTTTTGTGCTGCTATGAAATCTGGTGCAGAGCATATATGGAAGGCCATTCAAGCTGGTTCATCCTCTCTATCTAAAACTATAGAAGAAGCATGGGGATCAATTCTTTCTAAGTTAGGGAAAGTTTTTTCAACAATGGCACCATTAGTAGATCAAGGTAATGATGTATTAGAAAAGGCAGCAACAGAATTAGAAAAGAAGGCTAGAGAGTTAGGTGGCGCTAAAAAGCACACTAGAGTTGCTGGGTTTTCTGAAAGATTGGTAAAGAGCCGTAGCATTAGAAGAAGTAAAGGAGTGTAAGTAAGCTTGGTATAAGAAGAAAATTGATTAATAAAAAAAAGCTACAATTTGATTGTGGCTTTTTTTATTGGTGGTGACTAAAAATATAGCCAATCATTGATTTCTCTTCTGATGCAAGGTTCGCCAGGATTCATAGAAACACATGGACTTTTAACAATCCTAGGCTTTGTTGAGCAAGAGGAGAGTGCTAACATAAGAAAGATAGAAAGATAAGTAAGTATTTTCATAAATAAAATGTAGAGATTACCATGAGGTAATTCTAGCATGCTTTATATATTACAAAAATGATTTAAGATAATTTGCCATGGCAATGTTTATATTTTTTACCAGAATTGCATGGGCATGTTTCATTTCTACCAACTTTACCCCAAGTTTGCGGATCTTTGGCCTTTCTTTGCGCTGCAGACGCTTTATTAGTAAATGTTCTATCTGATTCTTTGTTTCCAGTAGATGATAATGCTGGGTCGTTTCTAGATTCATGCATCATTGTGTCTGGTTCAAACTCTTTTGAGAGGATCTCATGCTCTTCATCTGCATCAATTTCCATGCGCATTATTCTGGATATATAAATTTCCTTTATAGCTGAAAGCATATCTGAGAATGAATCGAATGCCTCTCTCTTATACTCATTCAGTGGGTCTCTCTGTCCTAACGCTCTTAAATATATACCGCTTCTTAAGTGATCTAATGAAAGTAAGTGGTCTTTCCATAGTTGATCTATAGTTATTAGTAATATTCTTTGTTCTGCTGTGTGGTATAATTTCTCTCCAAAGGTTTTTCTTTTTACGAAAAGTTTTTCTTCTACTAGCTTATCTAAATATTCTTGAATTTCCTTATTGCCTATACCGTCTTTTCCTAACTCTTTTTTGAGATCAAAACTTGTATTATAGATAGATAATAGTTTTTTCTCAAAACTGTCTATATCCCATTCTTCTTTGAGTTTCTTTTGTGGCATATAGTTGTTGATGATTTCTTCATGTACTGCTTGGTACATATCTATTACAGTGTCATGGATATTATTTTGTGATATTATCTCATGTCTTTGTTCATAGATAACTTTTCTTTGATCATTCATTACATCATCAAATTTAAGCAAAGTTCTTCTCATCTCATAGTTTCTTCCTTCAACTTTCAGCTGAGCTTTTTCTATCGTACGGCTTATTATTGGATGAACTATAGCCTCACCTTCTTGCAGGCCAAGTTTTTGTAGCATGCTAGACATTTTTTCTGATGCGAATATACGCATTAAATCATCTTCTAGAGATAAAAAGAAAATACTTCTACCAGGATCACCCATTCTACCAGAACGGCCTCTGAGCTGATTATCTATTCTTCTACTCTCATGTCTTTCAGTACCTATTACAAGCAGACCTCCAGAAGAAATAGCTGTTTTCTTGTCTTCTTCTACTTGCTCTTCGAGTTTTTTAAGTTCTTTCTGATATTTTGGCAATGTTGGGTCTTTAAATTTTTCTATAGCTAACATTTCTGGATTACCACCAAGCATAATGTCAGTACCCCTACCCGCCATATTTGTAGCAATAGTTACTCCTCCAGGCCTACCAGCTTGCGCAATTGTCAGGGCTTCTTTTTCATGGTGTTTTGCATTAAGCAGATTATATGGAATTTTCTTTTTCTTTAGTAAAGAAGCGATATACTCAGACTTTTCAATGCTTATAGTTCCAATTAGAACTGGTTGTTTCTTTTTGTAAGCTTCCTCTATTTCTTCAACGATGGCTGCGTATTTTTCCTTACCAGTTCTGTAGATCATGTCATCTTCATCTTTCCTCTGCACACAGTTCTTGGTTGGAATGGATAACACTTGAAGTTTATATATATCCTCAAATTCACGTGCTTCTGTCGCCCCTGTACCTGTCATACCAGAGAGTTTAGGGTAGAGCCTGAAATAGTTCTGGAAAGTTACAGAGGCAAGAGTTTGATTCTCATTCTGTACTATCACATCTTCTTTAGCCTCTAAAGCTTGATGCAACCCTTCTGAGAACCGTCTACCTTCCATCGCACGTCCGGTGAATTCATCGATGATTAGAACTTGGTTATTTCGCACTAAGTAATCTACATCTTTTTTAAATAAGTGATGAGCTCTTAGGGCTTGATTTGTATGATGTAGAACATTTACATTCTCAATATCAAAAAGACCAGAACTTTTTTTGATTAGATTATCTTTTTCACAAAGCTCTTGAACGTAGTTTATTCCATCATCTGTTAAGTTGATGCTTCTAGATTTTTCATCTACCTCAAATAATTCTGAAGATACTTTGTGTATAATGCTGTCTATAATATTATATAGATCAGATCTATCTTCAGATGGTCCCGAAATTACCAATGGAGTTCTAGATTCATCTATTAATATTGAATCTACTTCATCGATTATTGCATAATTAAATGGGCGTTGGGTTAGGTGATCTGTAGAATATCTCATGTTATCTCTTAGATAATCAAATCCTAGCTCATTATTGGTAGAGTAAGTAATATCTGCTTGATATGCTTTTTTTCTTTCTTCATCTGTAGAATCATTAGTAATGCAGGCAACAGATAGATTTAAGAATCTAAAGATCTTACCCATCCAATCTGTATCACGTTTTGCAAGGTAGTCATTTACGGTCACCATATGGACTCCTTTGTCTTCTAGTGCATTTAGATATGCAGGTAAAGTAGATACTAATGTTTTACCCTCACCTGTTTTCATCTCTGCTATCATTCCTTTGTGTAATGTAATGCCTCCTACAAGCTGTACATCATAGTGTCTTTGTTTTAGCACTCTTTTTGCTGTTTCTCTAACCACAGCAAATGCTTGGGGTAAAATATCATCTAATTTTTTACCATTTTTAAGATCGGTTTTAAGTAGAGCTGTTTGTGATGATAGCTCCTTGTCCTTCATGGTAGAATAAGTGTTTTCTAAGCTATTTATTTTATCAACAAGAGCTTGGAAAGACTTGAGCTGTCTATTGTTTACTGTTCCGAAAATCTTTTTTAGAAAAGAATTTATCATAATAATTAAGTGCTTGAATTCTTCTTATTTTAAATATAAAGTCGTATGCTGCATAAGCGTATAGAACGATTTGTACTACAGTAAATTAAAAGCATAAGGTAGAATATATGAAAAAAATGAAAATTGCTATAATTTTGGCGTCTTTTTCTTTGATAATAAATGGTTCTTTAGCAGAGGACAGGGTGATAGCAAAGTTTAATGGTAAGTCGATTTATAAATCTGAAGTAGAAAACAACTTAAGATCAATGTTTAATGGTGCTTTGCCTGACAATAAAAATGACTTTGATGATCTTGATAAAGACTTCAAACAACGAATTGTGATGGAGTATGTTAATCGTGAAGTTTTAACAGATAAAGCAATGAGTTCCACCATACAAAAAAGTGAGCTATACCAAAAACAGTTAAAAGATGCACAGAGCCAAATAGCCGTTGGATTATTCTTAGATCATTATGCTAAAAGAAGGCTAAATGATTCTACTGTAAAATCTGAATATAATAATTATGTCAAATCTCTAAAAAATAATGATGAGATTAAAGTAAGTCATATTCTTGTGAATAATGAAAGTATAGCTCATGATCTGTATAATAAAATTAGAAGTGGACAGATTACATTTGAGAATGCAGCAAAAGAAAGCTCTTTAGATAATTCTAAAGCACAGGGCGGAGAAATTGGTTATATTTCAAGAGGTCAAACTGTGCCAGAGTTTGAGAAAAAAGCTTACAGTCTTAAAAAAGGAGAAGTGTCAGAGCCAGTAAAAACTCAATTCGGTTGGCACATAGTAAAAGTTGGAGATATTAAAAAGAGAAAAATCCCTTCTTTTAAAGATGCAAAAAAGAATATAGAACAATCTGTTATAATGAAAATTAAGCAGCAGTATGTATCCGATTTGATGAAAGAATCAAAGGTTGAGATATACTAATAAAGATCATAAAAATAAAAAGGGCATGAGTAATCATGCCCTTTTCTTGTTGGTGCTCGCAATTAAAAAATTGCAGAAACTAAATTCTTTAGGATAGAGAAGTCATCGCTAAATAAGAGTTTTACACAAAATATTATATTAAACCATAAAGCAATTTTTTGGAATAAGCAGGTGCTAGCCACTGTCTTTTTATCAGAAGGAAGACATTTCTTTATATGAAGCATATGAAAGGTTTTTAGGACTAATGCTATTGTGGCTAAAAACACTATCAGTAGCACTGCTCCAATCACCATATCTATCATAGGTAATCTATACTTTTCGTTTGCTGAATATATTATGCAGTTACCTATTGTTGCTAATATTAGAAATGTCCAAAATTTGGATAAATCATTTTTTAATAGTTTCATTTTATTTACCTATATCGTGAATTAGTAAGTGAGTTGTTCATATTATTTAGAAAAAGGGGATGATGAAAGTAACCTCCCTTTTATTTAACATTACCAAGGCAATCCAATATTACATCCGAAGAATATACTGAATGTTAATAATGCATTAATCCATAACATGAGTTTCTGCATTCTGTGGGACTTGAAGCTACAGAATGATTTTACACTACAGTCTGTGTCTTTTTTTATACACAATCTGAAGTAAGCATATGCTAATAGCAATGCTGTAACTATTAATACAGCTCTTGGAGAGATGTCCATGTTTATCATAATGTCCATGCCCTTAATTGTTGCCATAAATAGGTTGCAAATTGAAGCTAGTATTATGGCTAACCAGAAAGTTCCAAGTTTGTTTTTTAATATAGTCATATAGTTTTTATATTAGTTGTCAGGATTTCTATGGTATGTAACGATAGTTAACAAAAGGTTAATGTAACTAGTTATAGGTTTGTTTTTGTTCTTTAAGTATTTTATTTTTGTGAATTGAGGTTAATAAGATACTTTGATAAAATAAAGACCTGACGCTGGCGCTGTATATTTTATCATTGAAACATCTTTTTTATTAAAGTAATTTAGAAAATCTTTCTCAGTAAATTTCTCTAAACCAACCATATGAAGAGTTCCTACTATGTTACGTACCATATGATGTAGGAAGGAGGTGGCAGTTAGTTCAAAGATGATTTTGTCAGCATTTTGCATAATCTCTATAGAGTTTAGTGTCTTGATTGGAGATTTTGCTTCACATAATGTTGTTCTGAAGCTGCTGAAATCATGTGTCCCTAATAGTAATTTAGACGCAGATTCCATTTTTCTGATATCAAGCTTTTGGTTTATATGCCAAACGCGATTTAGGTCTAGGGCAGGATAAGCAAATCTATTTAAAATCACATATCGGTAAGAGCGTTCTTTTGCTGAATGTCGAGCGTGAAAATCTTCTGGTGCTTTTTCACAATTTAATATCACTATGGGTTGATCTTTTAGGAAATAGTTTATTCCCTTTGCGATGGTTTCTATATCCCAATCTTGTAATAGATCAAAATGCGCTACTTGTCCTAGTGCATGCACACCTGAATCTGTTCTGCCCATTCCATGTATTGATACTTTTTCTTGGGAGAAGGTCTGTAGTGCTTTTTCTATTTCTCCTTGAATTGTTTTTATATTCTTCTGTTTTTGCCAACCAGCATAATTTGTGCCATCATATTCAATAGTAATTTTATATCTATTCATATCTAGGACACAATATCTCCAGGAGTAATCTTTATGCCGTTAAGAAAGTCTTTTATATGCATAGCTTTTTTACCAGGCCTTTGTAAAATAGACGGCATTAGAGTGCCTACTTCGCAAGCAATAGTAAAGTTTTTATCCAAGATAGTGCCTGGTTTAGATCCATGCTCTAAGGTGAATCTGCATTCAGCTTCAAAGATTTTTATTTGTTCTGTGCCGAGCATAAATGTGCAACCAGGATATGGATTAAAAGTACGGATCATCCTGTCTATTTTTTCTGCGCTATATTGCCAGTTAATTTTTGAGTCTTCTTTTGATAATTTTTCAGCATAAGTAACTCCTTCTGTAGACTGTTTAATAGGTGATAATGAAGTATAATTATCTAGTGTTTCTATTATTAACTTAGATCCAAGGCTAGACATTTTCTTATGTAACGTTCCTGAAGTTTCATTTTTAGATATCTCTACTTCTTCTGAAATCAGAATATCTCCTGTATCTACTCCTGCATCCATTTGCATAATACATAGCGCAGTTTTTCTATCTCCACTCAGAATAGTGCGTTCAATTGGAGCAGCTCCACGCCATTTTGGCAAGAGTGAGGGGTGTATGTTTAAGCATCCATACTTATACATCTCCAAAACTTTTTTTCTCAATATATGTCCGTAAGATACCACGATGATTATATCTGCATCCAAAGATTTTAATTCATCTAATGTTGGCTGAGATTGCAGATTTCCTGGTGTGGAAGTTGGTAATTTTAGCTTTTCAGCAGCTTCATGCACAGGAGATTTTTGCAACTTCTGTCCCCTTTTAGACTTTGAAGGATGTTTTGTAAAAACTCGTAATATATCGTGCTTTGAGCTGTGCAAAGCTTCGAGAGCAGGAACGGCAAATTCGGATGTTCCCATAAATACTAATTTCATGTGATGCTATTTAACTTTTTATATTTTTGGAGTTTTCTGATATAGAAATTTTGTTTTAATTTTGATACATGATCTATCATTGTTACTCCATTAAGATGGTCTAGTTCATGTAAAAATCCACGTGCAAGCCATGTGCTGGCGTGTATCTTTTGTTTCTCCCCATTATAGTCAAGATAAGTCATGGTAATATTATCAGGGCGTTCTACAGGAACGCGACCTATTATAGGGAAAGATAAACAGCCTTCGGTGGCAATCCAAGTTTCTTCAGATCTATATGTGATCTCAGGATTAATAATTACATACAAATCTGTCTTGTCCGGTTCATAGCTCGAAATATCCATAAGAAAAATTCTTTTACTAACTCCAACCTGAGTTGCTGCAATTCCAGCTCCATTATATGATCGCATTGTTTTTTCTAACTCATCGACGAACTTTTGTATGCTCTTGTCAACTTTCTCGACTGGTTTAGCGATCTCGTGAAGTTTTGGATCTGGAGCTATTAATACTTTAAATACGGTCATAATTTCTAGTGTTTATAGGTAAAGATGTTAACAAAAAACTCCTATTCTTGCAATAGATTTTTCTTTCCCCAATACTGCCATTATATCAAAAACACTAGGTGATACACTAGATCCAGTTAATGCAGCTCTGAGCGCTCCAGCAATCTGTCCTAATTTCATATCTTGCTTAGTTGCAAAATCTTTGATTTCAGATTTTATGTTTTCTTCTTTCCAAGGAGAAATTGATTCAAGTGCTCGGACTAAGTCCTTATAAATATTTTTGTCAAAAGTATCTAATGTTTCTTTGGCCTCTTTAGAGATACTGAGTGGGGCGTCTGCTATATAAAATTTAGCATTTTCTGCTAATTCAAGTAGAGTTTTTGCTCTTAATTTTAATCCTTCCATACCTTTTTCAAGTATAGCACATGCATCTGAGTCCAGAGTTTTTCCTAATATGGGTTCAATCAATTTCACAAGAGTATTATTAGCAGAATGCTTAATATAATGAGCATTTAGATTGAGCATTTTATTGAAATCTAATTTTGCAGGATTTTTATTTACGCCATTAATATCAAACCATGCAATTGCTTGTGTTTGCGAAATGATCTCATCATTGCCATGTCCCCAGCCAAGCCTTAGCAGATAGTTTATTAACGCTTCTGGTAGGTATCCTTCATTTTTATACTGCATAACACCGAGGGCACCATGTCTTTTTGATAATTTTGATCCATCCATTGCGTGTATTAGAGGTATGTGTGCGTATAAGGGAGTAGCCCATTTCATTGCATGGTAAATATGAATTTGTCTAAATGCATTATTTAGATGGTCGTCTCCTCTAATAACATGTGTGATGCCCATATCATAATCATCCACAACTACAGCTAGCATGTAAGTTGGTGTGCCATCAGCGCGTAGTAAGACCATGTCATCTAGCTCGCTATTAGGAACTGTGACTTTTCCTTGAACAATATCTTCTATTGTTGTTACTCCTTCTTGCGGAGCTTTGAATCTGACTACAGGTTTTTTATCGCTATTTGAATCTGCAGTTTTATCTCTCCATTCGCTTTGAAATTTAAATACTTTACCTCTCTCTTTGTATTCATTTCTTGTGTTTTGAATTTCTTCTAAAGGAGTATAGCAATAATATGCATGTCCATTTTCTACTAGTTTATGCGCGACCTCAGCATGCCTGTTTTCTCTTTCGCTTTGGTACACTGGATCTCCATCGAAATCTAGCCCTATCCAAGAAAGGCCATCAATAATAGATTTTTCAAAATCTTTGGTAGATCGTTTCTTATCAGTATCTTCAATGCGAAGTTTGAATTCGCCCCCTGTATGTTTTGCATAAAGGAAATTGAATAATGCAGTTCTAGCTCCACCAATATGTAGGTCTCCTGTTGGGGATGGGGCAAATCTTGTAATAACTTTCATTTGTAGTTCATTTAAATTTACAATAATTTATCCTGAGATTCCAACTTATGCAAGGAGTGAATATATCTTGTGTTGGAAACAGATTTTTCTTGTAGTTACTTTGGCAAGAGTTATAATTACATAAAGGGTTTTGTAAATATATTTGTTTCTACAAAATTTTGATATTTAATTTTATAGATTTTTTTCTAAAGGGTTGGCAATGTTACAAAAGTTTTTGGGGTATTTTTCTTCAGATATGGCTGTTGATTTAGGAACAGCAAATACCATAGTATACGTTAAGAATAAAGGGATAGCATTAAATGAACCATCTGTGATTGCGGTGATGAATAAGGATGGGGTTGTTAAGCCTTATGCCTTTGGTCATGAAGCAAAAGTTATGTTAGGAAGAACTCCTTCAGACATACAAGCAATCAGACCTTTAAAAGATGGTGTTATAGCAGATTTTAAAAGTGCTGAAGAGATGATTAAGCATTTTATTCATGCAGTTCATAAGAGAAAAACTTTTGTCGGTCCTTTAGTTGTAGTTTGTGTTCCGTATGCATCCACTCCTGTGGAAAGAAAAGCAATACAAGAAGCTGCAGAAGTGGCTGGTGCTCGCGAAGTATTTCTAATAGAAGAACCAATGGCAGCGGCTATCGGTGCTGGGTTGCCTGTTACTGAGCCTGTAGGATCAATGGTTTGCGATATTGGAGGAGGCACAACAGAAGTTGGAGTGATTTCTTTAGGTGGAATAGTATATGCTCGCTCTGTTAGAGTTGGTGGTGATTCTATGGATGAAGCTATTACAAACTATATCAGGAGGCAGTATAATTTACTTATTGGTGAAGCAACTGCAGAAAAGATTAAAAAAGAAATAGGGAGTGCGTCTTATCCAAAAGATGGGAAAGGCAAGGAGATGAAAATCAAAGGAAGAGATTTTGTTAGTGGACTTCCGAAAGAAGTGAATTTAACAGAAAATAATATCGCTGAAAGTTTGGTAGATCCTGTAAACCAGATTATCGAAGCTATTAGAGTAACATTAGAGTCCACTCCTCCAGAATTAGCATCCGATGTTGCTGAGAAGGGAATTGTTCTTACTGGTGGAGGTTCAATGTTGCACAACTTAGATAAGGTTATTGGAGGAATTACGAAGCTTCCTATAATTGTTGCTGAAGATCCATTGTTCTGTGTTGCTCGTGGTTGTGGGCAGGTTATTGATAATATGGACAAATTTAGGCACACATTATTTAAATTCTAATTATGTCTTATGATGAAACGCACAATTATAAAATCACTGCTAGACTAAAATTAAATAGCGAGTGGTTCGTTGGTAAGGTTGCGGTCTTTATACTAGTAATAATCATAGCTCTATCCATATCATTTTTCTATATCCCTGGTTTTAAAGACAAGTTATACCAAGGATATGAATCTACTTTAATAAAGGTATATGAGAAAATTAATGGATTAAATGAATCTATCATTTATAAGAAAGAGTCGATTTTAAACTATATTAATCTAGAAGGAAAATATAGAGAGGTAAAGGAAGAGAATCATAGCTTGAGATTAAAGAACTCTACATACGAACATGTAATGAAAGAGAATCAAGCGCTCAAGAAGATACTCAAATATTCAGTTAATAACCCAAAGAAAATTTTATCAACTCAGATACTTACAAAATCTGTAGATGGGTACGTGGAATTTGCTCGAATACCTGTCGGTAGAGTTAATGGTATAAAAGAGAACGACACTGTGGTGGATAAAGAGAAGTTAGTAGGAAGAGTGGTTGAAGTGCACGAAAGATATTCAAAAATTTCTCTGATTACTAATCCAAATATTATACTTCCTGCAATATTTGCAGAAACAAATCTGAAAGCAGTTTTAAGGGGAAGATACGATGGAAAGTTGGTAGTAAAAATTTTGCAGGGTGATAATATCCTGCCAAAAAAAGATGAGCTAGTTCTTACTTCGGGAGATGGGTATAATTTTCCTCCAGGAATTGCGATTGGAGTTGTAAGTAATGCAGATCTAGATTCTATAGAAATAGAACCATTTTTTGATATGAAAAATATGTATAGGATTTCTATTTTAAGAGGCTAGATTTATCTTTAGGATAATATAGTTTTTTACGAAATATATTTTTTATCATCCCTATAAAGCTATACCCTACCTTCTTATTCTGATATTGATACTGATTGTGAGATGTATTTTTATATGCGGTGATACATCCAGGAATAACTTTTGTATAATAAATATCATATAGATCTTTCATGAATATTTTTGCTAGAGGCTTGCCCCATTTATTGACCTGCTGTGGCACCCTAGCTAGCGCTTCCACACATGCTATAGCTTCTTCTTCGGTTAAGTTGCCTTTTTGGTAAACATCTGCTTTTGGAGATAAATTAAATAGCATATCTTCTATAATTGCTTGAGCTAATGTTCCTATTCTAGGTTCATTTTTAATGTGTTTCAGTAAAAAAATTTTTTTCTTCTCTGCTCTACGATTAAGTAATGATTTGTAGAATGCTAGTTTCATTTTTTCTATTAGCAATCCTAAGCCTCCTTTTTTGTTATCATCATAGAATTTAATTTTTCTTTCAGTCTCGGTGACATTCTCTAACCCGATTTCCTTTAAAGTTTCAAGTACATAAATCCCTCTTT
>Ga0222708_1000017_pt1:10000-50652 | contig 50652 bp, 55 predicted proteins | sample AntAcemetage1576_FD_179806 | JGI IMG/M metagenome (GOLD analysis project Ga0222708, IMG submission 179806) | Saline water microbial communities from Ace Lake, Antarctica - #1576 | ecosystem: Environmental > Aquatic > Non-marine Saline and Alkaline > Saline | place: Antarctica: Ace... | reverse complement strand
AAAAAATCTAACTTACTTGAGAGTAAGTGGCAACATTGTAGCTGATCAAAAAGAAAAATCGAACTATTTTTTTGTTACTTCATCATAGTCAAAAAAGAAGCTTATTTCTCTTTTAGCAGATTCTTCGCTATCTGATCCATGAACTGAGTTTCTTTCTAATGATTCAGCAAATTCTTTTCTGATAGTTCCTTCTGCAGCATTTTTAGGATTTGTAGCTCCCATGATCTCTCTATTTTTTGTAATAGCATCTTCTCCTTTTAGGACTTGCACTACTACTGGGCCTGATGTCATATATTCAACCAAACCTCCATAGAAAGGTCTGTTTTTATGTTCTATATAAAAATTTTGTGCTTGTTCTTCAGAGAGCAATAATTCTTTCTGAGCCACAACTGTTAGTGATTTATCAGTGAAAAATTTATTTATATCAGCTGTGAGATTCCTAGCTGTTGCATCTGGTTTGATTATTGAGAGAGTGTATTGCATATTATTTTTCCTATTATTACTTAGCATGACTGCCAATGAGATCCCAATAATTATAAAAACTAGAATCGTTAAAAATTTATTGTTCATCATTTAGTACATGACCTATTGACGATCGAGTATAACTTAGTATCAGAAAATATTTGATATTGATTTATAGTCAAGTGTTTTATGATAGTAAGAGTCCTAGAAACACAATAAATCCTAAGAAAACATTAGATTTGAACCTTATTAGGCAATTTGGGGGACTTTCTGTATCTAAAGATAAGATTTGCCATAAGAGATGAATGAGTGCAAATATTAGAAACAAATAAAATACCCAATTCAGATTTTCTAGGTATCCTATGGTAAATAGACTGATTAGCATCAGGCTATAGAAAATAGAAATCATCATTTTTGTATGCTTCTCAAATGTGATTGAAGTAGATTTTACTCCTATTTTTTTATCATATTTTTTATCTTGGTGTCCATAAATAGTATCATAGCCAATAGTCCAAAATATACATGCTGCATATAATAGGAATAATTGAATAGTAACTTCTGTTGTTATAGCAAAATATCCTATAATAGATCCAATATTAAAAGTGACAGCAAGAAAAACTTGAGGGTAATTTGTTATACGTTTCATGAACGGATACAATGCAACTAACAACACTGAGAAAAGTCCTACGTATATAGCTTGTAGTGGTAGGGTGAGCAAAATGAATAACCCTAACGTAGAAAGAGCTACCAGAAATAGATAGGCTCTTAGCACAGATATGGTTCCTTTCGCTATTGGTCTGTTTTTTGTTCTAAGAACATGTTTATCAATGTCCTTATCTATTATGTCATTTATGATGCAGCCGGCGCCTCTCATTATAACGCTTCCTATGAAGAACAAGGATACCAAGTATATGGGAATGTCATTTTGTGAAGCAAGTAATAAACCAAAGCTACATGGCCAAAATAGTAAAAAATAACCTGCTGCTTGATTAAGTCGCATTAATTTTATATATTCTAGCATATCTTAATTCTCGTTTGTCTTTTTGTATTTTTATTATGAAAGAATTTTCCAATAAGTATAATCATATCGAAGTAGAAAAAAAATGGCAAGATAACTGGCGTGAGCGGAAGCTTTATGCATGGGATTCTTCTAAAAGTCGTTCAGAGAATTTTGTCATAGATACTCCACCACCAAGTGTTTCTGGCACTTTGCATATGGGGCACATATGTAGTTATACACAAACCGATTTTATTGCAAGATATCAGAGGATGAAAGGCAAGAATGTTTTTTATCCTATGGGCTTTGATGATAATGGTTTGCCTACTGAGCGTTTAGTAGAGAAAGTAAAAAAAATAAAAGCACATCAAGTTGATCGCAAAGAGTTTCAGAAATTTTGCAAAGAAGTGGTAAAGGAGGCAGAAGATGAGTTTGAAAAATTGTTTAATTCTGTAGCTTTAAGTGTCGATTGGTCACAGAAATATCAAACGGTGAGCGATCACTCGATTTTGATTTCTCAAATGTCTTTTTTAGATCTATTTGAAAAACAAGCAGTTTATAGAGCATTTGAGCCTACAATATGGGATCCAGTAGATGGAACGGCTTTAGCTCAAGCAGATCTTGAAGATAAAGAAATGCCTGGAGTAATGAATGATATTAATTTTTACCTGGAAAATGGAGAAACTATTACAATAGCGACTACCAGGCCAGAGTTGTTGCCAGCATGTGTGGCGCTTCTATATAACCCAGAAGATACAAGATATTTACACTTAAAAGGTAAGTTTGCTATATCACCAATTTTCGGTGTGAAAGTTCCAATCGTAGCTGATGAGACCGTGGATATAGAAAAAGGAACTGGTGCTGTGATGTGTTGTACATTTGGTGATATTACAGATATTGAATGGTGGAAGAAGCATAAGTTAAATACAAGGGTGATAGTAAATCGTTATGGTAAAATCGAATTACAAAATAAGCTATCACACCCTAGTTTTCCATTCTGCAAGACAAAACTAGTTCAAGAAACTATTGAAAAGTTGGATGGTAAAAAAATATCTGCAGCTCGTGAGGAGATTATAGAAATATTAAGAGAGAATGGATTGCTATTAGTGCAAAAAGAAACGATAAAAATGGTAAAATGCGCAGAGAGATCCAAGGCTATAGTGGAAATTATAGTGACTCCACAGTGGTTTATTAAGGTATTAGATAAAAAAGAAGAGCTGCTTCAGAAAGCTTCTGAGTGTAACTGGAATCCAGCATTCATGAAAACAAGAGTGGAAAATTGGATAAAGGGTTTAAACTGGGATTGGTGCATTAGTAGGCAGCGTTACTTTGGAGTCCCTTTTCCTATCTGGTATTCAAAGAGAGCAGGGGAAGAAGGCAAAATATTAATTGCTGATAGAGAGGCATTACCTATTGATCCTTCTAATACTCTTCCTGCTGGATATAGTAAAGATGAGGTTGAGCCTGAGACAGATGTTATGGATACTTGGGCAACAAGCTCTATAACTCCACAGATAAATAGTCATGCTATTAACGATAAGTTTGCAGTTGATTCCAAAAGGCACGAGAAATTATTTCCAGCTGATATCAGACCACAAGCTCATGAAATAATCAGAACATGGGCTTTCTATACAATAGTAAAATCAATGTACCATGAAGATTCTATTCCCTGGGAAAATTTGATGATCAGTGGTTGGGTGCTAGCTGCTGACAAAACTAAAATGTCTAAGTCAAAAGGAAACATAGTAACACCTATAGGTCTTATATTTGAGAAGAGTGCTGATGTGGTGCGTTATTGGTCTGCTTCTGCAAAGTTGGGGCAGGATGTTGTTTATTCTGAAGATATGTTTCAGATAGGCAAGAAGTTGGTGAACAAGCTTTGGAATGCATCTAAGTTTGTATCTATGCATTTGCAGAACATTAACTTAAAGGATGTAGATTTAAATCATGATGTGAATAATGTTTTGGATAAATGGATTTTATCTAAGTTGCATAAAACTATAAAAAAAGCTTCAAGCGAATTCGAGAAATTTGAGTACTCAGTAGCAAAACACGCAGTAGAGGATTTTTTCTGGAATGACCTGTGTGATAACTATTTGGAATTTGTTAAGATTCGTATTTATGATGAAGAACAGAAGGACCCGTCTGGTAAGAAAAGCGCAGCTACTACAATGGCTACGGTGTTTGATGTTGTTCTAAAACTATTTGCTCCATTTTTGCCATATATTACTGAAGAGCTACATGATATACTTTTTGATACAGAAGTGTCAGTGCACGGGAAAAGTTCATGGCCAGAGGCTGCAAAAGTGACCTATAATAACGATGCCGAAGATACCGGTAAAAACATTGTGGAAATTGTTGATGTTATAAGGAAATATAAAGCAGAGAAAGAGATATCCATCAAGGCTCCAATTAGTAAAGTAACAATTTTCTGCGTTGATAAAAAATATGATTTTTCAGATTCGTTATTGGACTTAAAGAATGTAATGAGTATAAATGAATTAGATATAGTTTTATTTAAAAAGAATAAAGGAAAGCTTATTGAGGCTAGCAACGGAAAGTTTTTTATTGAAATAAAGGAATAATTTTTAAGAAAGGGTAAGTATGCGGTATTTTATATGTATTTTTGTTTTGCTGATTAGTTTGAATTCATGCGTAGGCGTCTTGTTTGGAGCGGGTGCTGCAGTTGGTGGAAAGGTATTCTCTCAAGATAAAACTTTTGGAGAATCAATTAGCGATACTACAATCTGGACAAAGATCCGTACTGGTTTTGTTCGTGAGAAAGTGGATGGTTTATTGGGTAGTATAAATATTGAGGTAAGCGAAGGTAGGGTTTTGCTTACTGGTTTTGTTGATAACTCGGAAGATATATTAAAAATCCTTAAAGTGGTATGGGAGCAAGATGGAGTAAAAGAGGTAATCAATGAGATTAATGTTAAGAACAAAGAAAATGACCCTAATGTATTTGATTATGCAAAAGATAGCTGGACTACATCTCAGATAAAAACGAAGTTACTGTTTGCATCTGAAGTGCGGTCAGCAAACTATAGTATAGAGACTGTTAATTCTGTAGTTTATATTTTTGGGATTGCTAAAGATGAGGCAGAGTTAGAAAGGGTAAAAAACATCGCCTCTGAGGCAAGTGGAGTAAAGAAAGTGATGTCTTATGCTAGAGTTAGGAAAATGTTAGAGTCAAGGTTAGAGGATACGAAAGGTCATAAACCACCTGTTGCACAAGAACAGTTAGATATAGAGTCTCTAGAGGGAGAAGTTGCAGATGAAGATATTTTTGAAACAGAGAACTTTTAACTGTCATGAAAATAGCTGTTCAGATGGATCCTATGAGTAGCGTGAATCTAGATAGCGATTCTACTATTTGCCTAATTGAAGAAGCGGTCACTCGCGGTTTTGAAGTGTCTCATTATACACCTAAAAATTTAATACTAAAAGATAGCGGATTATACGCAGATGTCAGCCTTATATCTATTATTGAAGGCAAGATTGAACTTGGAGATCAGCATAATGTATTGCTAGAAGAGTTTGATGTGGTGCTAATGAGGCAAGACCCTCCTGTTAATATGCATTATCTGACCTATACTTATATGTTGGACCGTATAAAAGACAAGGTTTTAATTGTAAATGATTCTACAGCAGTACGAGAGATGCCGGAAAAATTATTTGCACTGAACAAATTTTCTAATTATATGCCAGAGACTGTTGTTCTAGAGGAAGTTGGTTCTGCGCTGAACTTCTTATCTAAGCATGGGGAGGTGGTAGTAAAACCATTGTATGGTTGTGGTGGAGAGGGTATTAAAAAATTTGATACTAATGGTATGAATGAATTTAAGATTTACTTTGAGAAGTTAGTGCGCCAATCATCAGCCCCAGTAATGGTACAAAGATTTCTGAAGAATGTATCTAAAGGAGATAAAAGAGTCATATTGGTTGATGGTAAGATTATGGGAGCTATAAACCGTATTCCCCCTAAAGATTCTTTCCATGCAAACATGGTTTTGGGTGGAATTCCAAGCAATACTAAGCTTACTGAAAGGGAAAGAGAAATATCTGAAGTCGTAGGAAAAGAGTTGAAGCAACATGGCGTTATTTTTGCTGGGCTGGATATAATAGATGGATTTTTGACTGAGATTAATATTACCTCTCCTACTGGGATAAAGAGCATTAATGAGCTTGAGCGGTTAGTAGGGAATGATAAGATTGAATCAAAGATATGGGATGTGATTCAGAAAAAGTTGGAGAAGAAATAGCGTTTAGAATTGCAAAGCTGAATAGTGTTGTATATAAATTAAATGGTATAATAATTACTTTTTTATGTCAGGTAAGGGAACAAAAACTCTTAACAAAAAGGTGACGCGCAGAGATTTTCTTGTGCTTAGTGCTACTGCCTTGGCTGGAGCTGGAGCGGCTGTATGCGTATGGCCTTTTGTGGATTCTATGAACCCAGCTTCTGATGTTTTAGCATTATCATCTATTGAGGTTGATTTATCTCCTGTGGAACCAGGGCAAACTTTAAAGGTTTTATGGCGTGGCAAGCCTGTTTTTGTAAAACATAGAACAGAGAAAGAAATTGGCGAGGCGGAAAAGGTAAATTGGAGAAATCTTCCAGATCCTGAACCAGACTCAGCGCGTGTAAAATCAGGTCATAAACAATGGCTTATCATGATTGGGGTTTGTACGCACCTTGGATGCATTCCTATCGGTGACAGTGGTGATTATGATGGATGGTTTTGTCCATGTCATGGCTCTCATTATGATAGCTCTGGAAGGATAAGAAAGGGACCAGCCCCGCTAAATCTTATAATACCTGAGTATAAATTTCTTACAGATACAAAAATAAAGTTAGGGTAATTTTGGTGAAGAAAGAAAAAAAAGGAACAATAGCAGATTGGATTGAATATAGGCTTCCTATATTTTCCTTTATTAAACACTTAGCAGAATATAGAACTCCTAAGAATTTGAACTACATGTGGAATTTTGGCTCTATAGCCGGAATTGCGCTTATCATACAGATAGTTACTGGTATCGTTCTTGCAATGCATTATTCCCCAAATGAGGCTACAGCGTTTGAGAGTGTAGAATACATCATGCGAAGTGTGAACTACGGATGGCTATTACGTTATATACATGCTGTTGGGGCATCTATGTTTTTTGTGGCAGTTTATACTCATATTGCAAGAGGATTATATTATGGATCATACAAAAGCCCTAGAGAGCTGGTATGGTTTTTTGGGTTATTCATATTCATACTAATGATGGCAACTGCATTTATGGGATATGTTCTTCCTTGGGGGCAGATGAGTTATTGGGGTGCTACGGTTATTACAAACTTATTCTCTGCCATACCAATCATAGGAGAATACATAGTGAGATGGATATGGGGTGGATTCTCTGTAGGTGATGCTACGCTAAATAGATTCTTTGTTCTGCATTACCTTCTTCCATTTATAATAGTTGGAGTAGTAATTATCCATATTATGGCTTTGCACGTACATGGATCAAATAACCCTAAGGGGGTTGAGGTGAAATCTAAAAATGATACATTGCCATTTCATCCATATTACACGATTAAGGATTGCGTTGGTTTTGGAGTGTATTTTATGGTTTTTGCTTATTTTGTTTTCTATCAACCAAATTACCTAGGTCATCCAGATAACTATATAGAATCTAATCCGATGGTGACTCCAGAGCATATTGTCCCAGAATGGTACTTTCTGCCTTTTTATGCGATACTTAGAGCGATTCCGAGTAAGCTTGGCGGAGTTATAGTTATGTTTAGTGGGATATTGATTCTATTCTTTTTGCCATGGCTAGATCATTCCAAAGTGAAGAGTGCAAGTTACAGACCTCTATTTAAAATAATGTTTTGGGTGTTTATTTTTGATGTAATAGCGCTTGGATACTTAGGAGGAAAGCCACCAGAGGGTATATATATTTTCTTCGGTAGGCTTGCTACTTTTTATTATTTTACGCATTTCTTGTTTATACTACCTTTTGTAAGTAAATATGAAAAACCTTTACCGTTGCCAAAATCTATCAGTAGTAAGGAATGAATATATTTTTGAGAAAGATAGTTATTTTATATCTGATATTATTCAGTGGTATAAGTATTGCTTCTGAGACAAAAGAGCCTAAAAATATAAATTGGTCTTTTGATGGTATTTTTGGATATTTCGATAAGCAATCTATACAGCGAGGATTTCAGGTGTATAAGGAAGTGTGCCAAGCATGTCACTCTATTAAATATGTGTCTTATCATAATTTAGAACAAATAGGATTTAGCAAAGGGGAAGTCAAATCTATAGCATCTGAATATACGGTGAAAGATGGGCCAGATGATTCTGGAGAAATGTTTGATAGGCCAGGTATGCCTAGTGATAGATTTGTTCCTCCTTACCAAAACGAGAATGCCGCAAGAGCTGCAAATAATGGTGCACATCCTCCAGATTTATCTTTAATGGTAAAAGCAAGGCCAGAGGGAGCTGATTATATATACTCAATTTTAACTGGATATATAGACCCACCAGAAGGGGAAGTTGTTCCAGATGGTATGCATTATAATCCATATTTCCCTGGAAAACATATCGCTATGACACCACCTTTGATGGAGGGGATCGTTACATATGAGGATAGTACTCATTCAAGTGTTGAGCAAATGTCTAAAGATGTGGTGAATTTTTTGCAGTGGGCAGCCGAGCCAGAAATGGAACAACGTAAGATAATGGGTGTGAAGGTGATATTATATCTGATCGTATTTACTTTGGTATTTTATCTAGTGAAAAGAAGAATTTGGTCTAAGGTAATCTAGTATGTTAGGCATATCATTCTATGAATTTATTATAGTTGCGATTGTTGCATGTGTAGTTATTCGACCGAAAGACGTTCCAACTGTCATAAAATTCTTTAAAGTCCTTTATAAAAAATTCATGAAATTAAAAAAGGAGATTTTGTCCTATTATAAAGAATTTCACGATGAAGTTATTGATGAAGAAGTAGAAGAAGAGAATGGATTCATATTAGACGAGCAAGGAGTTCTGCAGAAAACATATGATATTTCGGAACTGAAAGGAAAGTTTATTCCTGCAAAAAAAAATCAAAAAATAAAAGAAAAAATCTCTAAAAAGGTTTAATAGATAATTTATACCAGTGGTTGATATTTGTTAGTAATTGTGTTATAAGCATGCAATTCAAAGTATTAGATTAGATATTATGCCCTTAAAAGAAAATTTTATAGCAGACTATTTTGCATCTAGCAAAGATACAAAAAAATACAATTCTGCATTTTTAATTCGTGCAATAGAAAATAATAGTATTCATTTGGTTAAAGAAGCTTTGGATGCTGGAGTTGACCCTAATAAACCATGTAGCATTGAAGAAGGTCTTGAGATATTTGGCAAGTCTGAAATAAGGTCAGTGAAGTATGGATATAAAGATTATAATTACATCAAGTTCCCATTAATGTTGGCTATAGATAGGGCAATGAATGATACGAATATAGTAGATGTTTTATTTGAATATGGAGCAAAAATCTCAAAACTTCCAGCAGACCGTGCAGCAATCGCTCTGATTTCTGCTAAAGTTCATCTCAAAGATATATATGAAGATAGAGAGATTACAGATATTTCATACGTACAAGATTATTGTGAAGGTAGTATGTTTGATAATATGGATTATCATTCAATTTTTTATGATAATTTTAATATTGAAAAGGCTAATTTTTTAGTTAGTAATTCTAACATAACTTCTGTTATTAAAAATGAATTAGAGAAAGATCATAGATATATATTGAAGATTCTGGAACAAGAAGGTGTGGTATCGAACGCTACAGCATTAACTGAATCTGCTATTAAAAACTTTCATGCTCCAATTGGTGAAGAGTTAAAAATCCCAAGAAAGCTACATCATATTTGGGTCACACATCCCGATTCTCCTAAAGAATTAAGGGAAGAAGACGTAAATAATGTTATCAGGATTAATAAGGAGATCTTACAAGAAACAGGATATTCATATGAGCATGTTTTATGGGTTAATGATAAAAACCTAATTCCTGAATCAGTAAAAAATCTTGATCCTAAAGGTATTATAGTGCGAGAGATAGCCAGTCTTGCTGGTTCCAAACTATATGATTTAATAGAGGAAACAATAGCAGAAAAGCTTTGGGGAATGGCATCAGATATGCTTCGCATAGAAATCATGAAGCAAGAAGGTGGTTTATATATGGACCTTAACTATCTTTTGACCAGATCTTTAGAGCCAGAGATGCATAAGTTTGATTTCTTTAGTCAGAGTTTTGGGGGATTATATATAGATAATTTTTTCTTTTGTAGTAAGCCTAACCATCCAGTTTTGGACGAGTGGATTGAAAATGTTCATCAGAAATTTACAAATCCACTACCTTATATTAAAGATGTGATAGGAACAGGTGATACTGATATAATGACTGATCTAATGACTGCAAATCCATTATGTATTGCTTATTATAAAGCAAGTAATCAGTATGGAAATACTGATGTGATACTTCCTGTAAATTGCGAAAGTATACAGATTAGTTCTGAGGAATATGTTTGGGAAACATATCAAAATAAAAAAGGATTCTGTCTAGATCACCAATATTTAAGGCCTTTATTCGATGAAAGTTCTAAAGAAGATTTCGTAATGGATCCAATGGTTTATGATTTATATGAAGTTCCTAGCTGCTTAGGTGAAGATTTGACTTTTGGCCAAGATGGCATAAATGGACGTACATGGGCAGTAGATAATTCTGTATAGACATTCTTTGAGGAGACTAGTTTGCTAGTTCCATAGATATGATCTTGTCAGGATTAGTAACGGACCCGTTATCAGCACTATCTCCTTTTTTGATCTGGTCAACATTATCCATTCCATCAATAACTCTGCCAAATACAGTATATTGACTATCTAGGAAAGTTGAGTCCTCTAAAACGATAAAGAACTGACTGTCTCCACTGTTTGGATCTTGAGCTCTTGCCATGGATACGATTCCTCTTACATGAGGTTCTTTTGAGAATTCTGCTTTTAGATTCTTGCCTGATCCTCCGGTACCATTTCCTAAGGGGTCTCCTGTTTGAGCCATAAACCCTTCAATTACACGGTGAAAATTCAATCCATTATAGAATCCTTCTTTTGTGAGCTCTTTGATTCTAGCGACGTGATTTGGAGCTAGTTCCGGTAAAAGTTGAATAGTTACATCTCCTGTTTTGAGGCGAAGGACTATTTGATCAGAATCATTATTTTTAGCGTTTGTTGTTGAAGTCATAATTGTAAATATCCATAAAATTAATAATAGTTTTTTCATAATGCCCCCTAAATCTTTATAGCGTTAACCCTTCACAAGTTTTAACATGTGCATATGATTCTTTAGGTATTTTCCAGTAATACTATTTTTATTTTCTGCTATCTCATAAGGATTACCGCGCGCAACGATTTTACCTCCTTTATTTCCACCACCAGGGCCAACGTCAATGATATAATCTGATGTTTTAATTACATCCATATTATGCTCAATAACTATAACTGTATTACCCATATCTACCAGTTTGTGAAGAACTTTTAGAAGTTTGCTTATATCATCTATATGCAAACCTGTTGTTGGCTCATCCAATATATAAACTGTTTTTCCTGTAGATCGCCTTGATAATTCTTTTGCTAATTTTATTCTCTGAGCTTCACCACCAGAAAGTGTTGTAGCAGACTGCCCAATCTTTATATAACCTAATCCCACATCCTGTAGAGCGTCTAGTTTTTCTCTAATTGCTGGAATTTTCTCAAAGAATTCTTTTGATACATCAACTGTCATATCTAGAACTTCTGATATAGATTTGTCTTTGTATTTAATCTCTAACGTTTCTTTATTATAACGCTTTCCATCGCACTCTTCACAAGGAACGTAAACATCTGGCAAGAAGTGCATCTCTATTTTTATTAAACCATCACCTTTACAGTTTTCGCATCTACCACCTTTAACATTAAACGAGAATCTAGAAGCTGTGTAACCGCGTGCTTTTGAAGATGGCAAGCTGGTAAACCAATCTCTAATATGGTTGAATGCTCCAGTATATGTAGCTGGGTTAGATCTTGGAGTTCTTCCTATAGGAGATTGATTGATATCTATGATTTTATCTAAATATTCTACTCCAGAAATAGTATTATAGTGAGTTGCTACCTGCATACTTTGTTTAAGTTTATAAGCGATAGCTTTGTACAAAGTATGAATCACTAGGCTGGATTTTCCACTTCCAGATACTCCGGTAATAGATGTAAATGTTCCTAATGGGATTTCGATAGATACATCTTGCAGGTTATTCAAAGAGGCTTTTGTTAATTTTAAGGATTTATCTGCATGTCCCGTTCTAGGGGTTTTAGGAGGCTGTATGTATTTCCTGCCACTTAAATATTGTCCTGTGATGCTGTCTTCAGTTTCCATTACTTCTTTTGGAGTTCCTTGAGCAATTATGTATCCACCATGTATTCCAGCTCCTGGGCCAACGTCTATTACATGATCTGCAGCAAGAATCGTCTCCTCATCATGCTCTACCACTATCACACTATTACCAATGTCGGTCAAATTTCGTAATGTCTTGATTAGCTTTTCATTATCACATTGATGCAGCCCAATAGATGGTTCATCTAGCACATATAAAACACCGGTTAGGCCAGACCCAATTTGAGATGCTAGCCTAATTCTCTGAGATTCCCCTCCAGACAAAGTGCCTGAATTTCTTGAAAGAGTTAAGTAATCTAGTCCAACATTAATTAAGAAATTTAATCTTTCACTGATTTCTTTTATTATTTTTGATGCGATACTATTTTGTGTGACTGTTAGTTTTTTAGGAAGCGTTTCAAACCACGCAATTGCTTCTGAGATTGTAAGGTTGGAAATCTGTCCTATATGTTTATCAGCAATCTTGATGCATAAAGACTGCTCGCGCAATCGATAACCATCACACGAAGGACATGGTCTGAGAGATTGGAATTTTGCTAATTTATCATGTAAAGTTTTATCTAAAAGTGGGTCTCTTATTTTATCGGTTAGATAAGGGATGATGCCTTCAAAAGCTTTATTAATCTTCCTTGTGTAAATACCCTCAGTGTAAGTGATTTCTACTTTTTCTTCATTTGTACCATATAATACTATGTTTTGTATGTCTTCAGGTAGCTTTTCAAAAGCCCAATCAAGATTGAATTTGTAATGTTTACTTAAGGCCTTCATCATATTAAGTTGGTGTCTAGACTTCATGGATTCCCAGGCAGCTATTGCACCATCATTTATGGATAGCTTTTTATTTGGGATCATTAAATCTAGATCAAGGTATTTTTCAATTCCTAACCCCTCACAGGACTTACATGCACCGAATGGGCTGTTAAAGGAAAAACTTCTTGGTTCAATTTCTTCTATTTGGAATCCGGATATTGGGCATGCGAATTTTTCAGAAAAGACTAAGACATTATTATCTGACTTATCATCTGTAAGTATTTCTACTTTTACTAATCCTGCACCATACTTCAAACCAGTCTCTATACTTTCTGCTAGACTGTTACCAATATCATCGCTCAGTATGAGTCTATCCACTACTAAGTCTATATTGTGTTTTTTATTCTTGTCTATCTCAGGTAAATCATCTAGATCATACAGAATGTCGTTTATCTTTACTCTTTGAAAACCTTGTCTCCTGAGATTAATGAAATCCTTATAATGTTCCCCTTTCTCACCTTTTACTATTGGAGATAGGATATATAATTTACTGCCTTTTTTTAGCTCTTTGATTTTTTCAGTAATTTGAGAAGCGGACTGACTTTTGATGGGTTTGCCGGTTGTAGGTGAGTAAGGTACCCCAACACGTGCGTACAGTAATCTTAGATAGTCGTATATCTCTGTGACTGTGCCAACTGTAGATCTTGGGTTCTTTGAAGTGCTTTTTTGATCAATTGCTATTGCAGGTGACAGTCCTTTGATGGATTCTACATTTGGTTTATTTTGAAGTTGTAGAAATTGACGTGCATATGCAGATAAGCTTTCTACATATCTTCTCTGACCTTCTGCATATAATGTGTCAAATGCTAATGAAGATTTTCCAGATCCACTGAGTCCTGTAATAACAACAAATTTGTTTTTAGGTATGGTAATGTTGATGTTTTTTAGATTATGTTCTTTAGCACCAAATATTTCAATTACGTCAGGCATTAAAAATTACTATTTTTTAAAGTTTGATAATTTTTTTTTTTGTAATATTATAGGAGTCACTTGCTTTATGCAAATTTTAATCAGAATTTAATCAGGAGAGTACACATGGCCGGGAACTTAAATAAGGTATTATTAATAGGAAACGTTGGGAAAGACCCTGAAATTAGGACTACTCAAGAAGGTAAAGAGATTGCAAACTTAGTAATTGCTACTTCAGAATCTTGGAAAAGTAAAGCCACTGGCGAAAGAAAAGAAAAAACAGAATGGCACCGTGTAGTGGTATTCTCAGAAGGATTGGTTGGAATAATCAAAAATTATGTAAAAAAAGGTACTAAGCTTTATATCGAAGGCGCTATAAAAACGCGTAAGTGGGTTGATAATGCAGGTCAGGAAAAATATACAACCGAAGTTGTTCTGCAAGGCTACAATGCTACATTGACTATTTTAGATAACAAGAGCTTTGAAGGAGAGAAGAAGGAAGAAGAGTTAGACTCTGGAAGAGAAAATACTTTAATGGAAGATCTAGACGACGAAATTCCATTTTAGGTTATTTAGCAGGTATATTAATTAATATTAATAGGCCACCTAGCGTTGAGCTTCTGTGAATCTCCATCGTTCCATGGCTTTGTTCTATGATTTCATTGGATATAGACATTCCTAGTCCTATACCTCCGGACTCTTGGTTTCTTGAGCTATCTATCCTATAAAAGGGTTCAAGCACTTTCTTTGTCTCTGATTTTGGAATTCCTGGTCCATTGTCATGTATTTCTATGATAATTTTTTTTCCATCTTTATAAGATCGTATCAGTGCTTTAGATGCAAATCTCTGAGCATTATCAAGTAAGTTTGCAATTGCTCTCTTAAACTGGTTCTGTTTTACCTCGACATATAGGCGATTATTAGATGAGAACTCTATATCTAAATTTTTTGAATAAAGTGTTTTAAATTTTTTAAAGAGTAAATTTAGATCTATAAGTGTTTTAGCCGAATTATCATCGCCTTTAGCAAATTCCAAGTAATCGTTAATTGTATTTTCCATTTGAGAAATATCTTCTCTTATGCCTTGAGTATGCTGATCTTTTTTCATTATCTCTAATTCTAGTTTTAACCTTGTGATAGGTGTGCGTAGGTCATGAGATACTCCTGCTAGCATTTTAGATTTCTGCTGCACTTGGTGTTCAATCTTTTCTTTCATTTTTATTATCGCTTCACCAGCCCTTTTTACTTCTATAGCTCCTTGAGGAGTAAATCTTCCAATATGTCCACCTTTGCTGAATTTATCTGCAGCTATACTTAACTTTGTAATTGATTTAATTTGGTTTTTTGCAAAAAGTACTGTTAATAGCAGCAAAATCATTGTGCTTCCTATCATCCATAATATGAAAACATGAGTTGATGATGCAAATATCCTATTTTTTGAAATCTCGAACGAAAATAAACCTTCCTGAGTTTCAATATCTACTTCTATTTCTCCTAGTTTCTTATTATATCTAATGCCTATGCTAGAATTTGGTAGGTTATATTGAATATTACTTTTTAGAATATTTAATTCTTTTGACAATTTTTGTACTGATTTAGTATGTTTTTGTCCTTTATGAAATTTATATTGTAAGAAGGTATAAACATCTATTTTATCTAGTTTATCTATTTCTAACTTTGAATCAGTATCATGTAATTTTGAGATAAGAGATATTTCACCAGCTAATGTATATATCATGTATTTTTTTACGTTATCCCAGTGCCTGTTATAAAACATATAAGATGAAATGAGCTGAGCTATAATGGTAGGTACTATTATTATTAGAAGCATTCTGGGCAATAGTGATTTAGGAAGTATTCTGGACTTTATCCGATATAATAAAAGTGCAGCATGTCTTTTAATCCATAAATAAGGCATATCCTTGACCTCTAATGGTTTGTAGGAGCGTAGGCTTAGCGGGGTTAGTCTCTATCTTGTTGCGTAATCTTTTTATTTGCACATCTATAGATCTTGGATTTATATTTAATGTTTCAGCTAAAGTTTTTCTATCAATAACCTTTCCTTTCTTTTGCAATAATGTAGTAAGAAGTTTAATCTCTGATATGCTTAGTGGGATTAATTCTTCATTCTGAATAAGAGCATTTTTTGCCTTATCATATTTTACTTGTCCAAAATCTACATAATTATTACTTTTGTATAGATGATGTTTTGTTCTTGCCAATAATTTTTCAATCCTTAAGAGTAGCTCTTTTGGATCAAAGGGTTTTGCCATGTAATCATCCGCTCCTGCTTCTAGTCCTTTAATTCGTTCTTCAGGAGTCCCCATTGCCGTAAGCATTAATATTGCGATATGCGATACTTTTCTTAGGCTTATTGCAAATTCTGTCCCCAATTCTTGTGGTAATAACACATCCAAGATTATGAGATCGAATTGAAATGTTTCGAGAGCTTTTCTTGCTTCTTTGGAATCAGCTACAGACGTGATCAAATACCCGTTATTTGAAAGGTATTGACTCAGTAATGAGCGTATCCTATAGTCATCGTCCACTATCAATAGATGGTTTTTTCTCATTAGGAATTTTCTAATTAAAACTCAATGTATAGAATTATAATCATTTTATAAAATTATGGAAGTTATACCTTTTGATAAAAGAGATGGTTATATTTGGTACGATGGTCAATTCGTAGAATGGCATAAAGCAAATATACATATATTAAATCATGGCCTTCAGTACGGTAGCTGTGTATTTGAAGGAGAAAGAATATATAATAGTAAGATTTTTAAGTCTGAAGAGCACACAAAAAGAATATTCCAGTCTGCTGACTTTTTAGATATTTCAGTTAACTTTAAAGAAGAAGAGGTTAATAAGGCAAAACAAGAGTTAGTTCAAAAGCAGGGCTTCAGTAATGCTTATATGAAAATGTTCGCGTGGAAGGGGTGTGATAAAATGACAGTAGAATCCGTTGGTGGTAGATCGCATTTTGCAATTGCTTTGTGGAAGATTCACAGTGATTATTCTATTGAGTCTCGGAAAAACGGAATTAAAATTTGCACATCAAATTGGCGTAGGCCAGATCCAAGATCTTTCCCTGTTCATATAAAATTTTCGGGTGCTTATGTCGTAAATACATTAGCTAAACACGATGCAATTAAAAAAGGTTATGATGACGCAATGATGCTTGATTGCAATAATAATATTGCAGAAGGGAGCGCATCCAACATATTTTTTATTAAGAATAATATGTTGCATACCCCAGCACCTGGAGGATTTCTCGATGGAATTACCCGCAGGACAATTATAGATATTGCAAAGAAAAGAGGCATTAAAACGATAGAAAGGCAAATACAAGTTGAAGACCTAGAGTTTTTTGAAGGCGCCTTCTTAACTGGAACTTCTGTAGAAGTAACTCCAATTATTCAAATAGATCAGAAAAAATTTACACTACATAAAATAGCTCAAATGCTTTCTGATGATTATCACTCTCTTGTAAGGTGAGAAGTAAGAATTTAATTTTTCTTATTTTGCGATTGTTCTTCTGGTGAGCGCTTAAGAGGGCCTTGCTTACCACAGCCTATAAGTGTAAAAAGTAGCGCTGCTATCATTATAAACTTGAGTATATTCATATGACCTCTATATTGTGTAATAGCAAGCTAATAGAAAAGGATATTTTAGTAAAGACTTTATGAAATATATCACAAAACTTCTGTTAATTATAATATTTCCTGTGTGGCACTCTTTTTCTGCAGAACTTATTGAGCAAGAACCCAGCAATGCTTTTTTGCCAGAAATATTTGATATCAATGGAGAAAGATTCAATTTTGAGAACATAGAAGATAATGTTTTAGTTTTGCATTTTTGGGCTACTTGGTGTTCAGGGTGTTCTCAAGAAATGGAAGGCTTGAACCAATTGCAAAAACTCCTAAAGAAAGACAGAGTTATAATATTGCCTATATCTGAGGATTTTAAAGGAGAATCTGTAGTGCGCGAATTCTATAGGGCATATAATCTAAAGAATTTGGCGGCTTTTGTAGATAAAAAACAAAAGCTGTTTCATGATATGGACGTGGTTAGTCTTCCTACTACTTTCATTCTAGACTCTACAGGTCAGGTTGTCGCGTCTGCCAACGGACCCGTTGATTGGCTTGAAGAAAAAAATATTTCTTTGCTTAAAAAATATATCAAACAAAAGGATATCTACAATAAGGACTATATAAAGTTGATGAATAAACAAAAAGTATTTGAAAAAAGCTCTGAGGAGGTTCAGAATAAAACGCATATAAAAAACATAATTTCAGATGAAGCTGAAACTAAGTTAGAGGTCAGTCAAAAAAGTGATATTAAAAAAGGAGAAATTAGAATTGTAAATTCAAGGGGCAAGAAAGCTTCTTTAAAGATTAGACGCCCTGTTAATAATTTAAGTGTAGAGCAAAATGCAAAAAAATAAGAAAGAAAGTGCAAAAAGAAATTTTATCCCGCATTGCTTTTGCTTTTGGATGAGATCTAAGAAGAATGTAGCAGTTGTTAGATTGCAGGGTGTGATCTCTGCGCAAAATGACTTTAAGAAGACGTCTATTAATTTAGAGAATACAAAAGTGGATATAGACAAAGCCTTCTCTTTACCTGGCCTGAAAGCAGTTGCTATCGTAATAAATTCTCCTGGAGGTTCTCCAGTACAATCAGAATTAATATATAATTATATAAGAGCTATTTCTAAAAAAAAGAAAGTGCCCGTATATACTTTTGCAGAAGATGTTGCGGCATCTGGAGGGTATTGGCTCTTATGTGCAGGCGATATTATGTATGCATCTAATAGCTCTGTTGTAGGTAGTATAGGAGTTATATCTGCGGGGTTTGGATTTGTAGGCGCTATAAAAAAACTTGGTATAGAGAGAAGAGTTTTGACACAAGGAGAATCAAAATCTGTGTATGATTCATTCGCACCAGTCAAAGAGTCTGATAAAAAAATTATTTTTGATTTACAAGGCGATATTCATGACGAATTTAAAGCAATTGTTTCAAAAAGGCGGGGAAAGAAAATAAATATTCCAGAGAAACGTTTGTTTAGTGGAGAATTTTGGTCTGGTAAGAAAGGTCATGAAATTGGATTGATAGATGAAATAGGTGATTTATATTCTGTGATGCAAGACAAGTATGGAGATGATATTTCATTTCAGCATATCAAGAAGCAAGAATCTTGGTTAAAGAAAAAATTTGGAATGTTTACCAGTTATGAAGGAGTGGTAGATTATCTTTTTGAGAAAATAGAAAGTAAAATAAGTTTTAATAAATTCGGACTCTGATGAATTCTTATGACCTAATTATCATAGGTGGTGGGATTAATGGAATGACTACGGCTTGTGCATTATCTGAGGCTGGATTCAAAACTGCATTAGTCGAAAAATCTAACATATCTCAAAGGCTAAAAAATACACGCGATGGCCGTGGGCTTTCAATAGCAAGACACTCAAAGGACATCTTAGAAAAGTATAATATATGGGATTTCATATCTAAAGGTGCTGGTGAGATGCATAAAATTATCGTGCAAGATGCTAACTCTGATTCCATTTTAGAATTTGATAATAAATTGGTTGGTGGAGAGCCACTCGGATTCTTAATAGAAAGTGATAATGTTTTGAGTGGTCTATATAGTAAGTTGCTTAAATCCAAAGTAGATATCTTTGATGATAGTGGTTGTAAGAGTTTGGAGTCCGGCGCTAATGAATCAAAGGTGCATCTTCTAAATGGAGAAGTCATTAAGTCTAAATTGGTCATCGTAACTGATGGTAAGGATTCTGGTATTAGAGCAATGCTGGGCATGTCATGTAATAAAAAAGAATATGATCAAACCGCGCTAGTATTTAATATAAAACATTCGCATCCTCATAATAATTGTGCATATGAATTGTTTATGAAGAATGGGCCATTTGCATTGCTGCCTATGCAAGACCCTTATCAATCCTCTATAGTGTGGTGCGAAAAAAAAGGAATCGAGAAAATAGATCTTAGTGACAAAGAGTTTGCGGAATATTTAATGATTAGGTGCGCTCCTGTTTATGATGAAGTTAAAATTATAACAGGCGTTACAAAGTTTCCTCTTTCATTAAGTTATATGGATGAATACTACAAAGATCGCGCTGTATTTATTGGTGACTCTCTTCATTTTATGCACCCAGTTGCTGGACAAGGTTATAATCTAAGCATTCGCGATATAGACAGGTTGGTAGAATTGTTTTTAAAATATCAATGTCTTGGATTAGATATTGGATCGCAATCTTTACTTAAGGAGTTTCAGGCTCATAGGCAGAGGGACAATAAGAGCATGATGAGATTCACAGATGGAATTAATAATCTATTTTCTAATGATAATAGTATGGTACAATTTTGCAGAAGATTTGGTTTGCAAGTAGTAAATGAAATCTCTCCGTTAAAGAAGTTCTTCATGAAGAAAGCGATGGGATATTAATCATGACAATTCCAGAAGATCTAATAAATGATATTAAGGAAAAGGGAATATGGACTGAGTCATGTCCTGTTTCTATAGATAAAATGACCATAGTAAAAGTTAAGTATCTAGGATTTGATGATCTAGAGCATGAAGGTGATATAATGGTGCTTGATGCTCTAGCTGACTCAGTACAAAAAATTTTTTCAGAGCTCCTTGAAATAAAGTTCCCAATCAATCAAATAAAACTAATTAATGAATTTGGTGGGGACGACAATAGTGCAATGGAGGCGAATAATTCCTCTGGCTTTAATTGTAGATACATAGAAGGCACAACAAAATACTCTATGCATTCTTACGGTATGGCTATTGATATCAACCCAGTTCAGAATCCATTTATATTATATGAAGATGGTAAAAAAAGAGTTCTACCGGAAGCAGGGAAGGCTTATTTAGATCGAGGTAAGTCAAAAAAGGGTATGGTTACTGAAGAAGTGATTTCTATCTTTAAAGGTAATAATTTTGCAGTATGGGGAGGAGATTGGAAGACAATAAAAGATTATCATCACTTTGAAGTATCAAAAGAATTGCTAGGGCAGTTATTATTGGGGAATGGTTGTGACTAAATAGTCTTTAGAAAATATCGTTTGAGACCTCTGTAAGAGTCCAAGTTGGATCGTCAGATCTTAGATGTCTTGTAAAGGTCCATAATTGATCTGCCTTAATAATTTTTGATTTATGTCCAGAGATCAGTTTATTTTTGTCATTAGTAACAAAATTGATTATTTCTGATACAAAATTTATTTTGATTTTTGCGACATCATCTTCTACTGATATATCTTCTATTTCTGATTTTGTTATAGCATTGACTGTAAGAGTATGTTTTTGGTTATCATCCTCTCTATTAGAGATGTTAAATGCAAATTTACGCATCATATCTATATTTAATAATTCTGATAGAGTGTGTGTATCTCCATTAGCGTAGGAATCAAGAATAATCTTGTATGCATTTTTTGCATTCTCAACAAAAACTTCTTTATTAAATTGAGGATCAAATAATTGAATTTGTATTTCTGGAGTGGATTTGTTATTTAAAGGTTGAAGATTTACTTGTCCTGAATGCTCTGTTGTAGCAACTGCAGCACCTAAATCCAAACCATTATTATTTATATCTCGGTTCTCATTATCCCTCTTTTGCCCAAGTATAGAAAATAACTTGAACCCAAGGACCAAGAAGATTAGCGCTAAAATAATAATGTCTCCAAAACCATGCATGATCATCCCAATATTCGTTGGCTTCATTGTAGCATATTAGATTACTACTTTCACTTAAATAATTGGTAAAAAAATATTAACGTTGTGTAATTAGAATGTCAGATCATGATTATTATCAAGATTAAGTGTATCTACCTAATTTTCAGTGAATTGTTCGGCAGTGGCTCTGTCTTCAAAAGTGCAGTCTTTATCAAATAAAAGATGAATTGTTTTATTTGTCATTTTAACCAGAACATCTTTTACATTTCTTACTTCATGGAAGTCTGCTGTGGCACTTACTGGTCTTTTTTCCGAGTCTATGACTTTAATTAATATTTCTGTTTGCGAGTCTAATAATGCACCATTCCATCTTCTAGGTCGGAAAGGGCTTATAGGCGTCAAAGCTAGCAAATTTGCGCTTATAGGTAATATTGGTCCACCAGCGGACAAGTTGTATGCAGTGCTTCCAGCAGGAGTTGCGACTATCACCCCATCACTAATTAATTCTTTGAGTTGCGGCTTCCCGTTTACATGAATTTCTATTTTTGCTGTTTGGTGTGTTTGTCTTAGAATCGATACTTCATTGAAAGCTAGTTCTGTAGTTACATTTCCTTTCAGGTCTGTCGTTCGCATTTCAAGTAAATGTAGAGAAATTTTTTTTGCTGAATTTATGTTGTGAAGCAGGTCTTGAGATATCACCTTTGAGGAATCAGGCCTGTTCATCAGAAATCCTAGGTGACCAGTTTTAATTCCATAAAATGGGATGTTCCAATGCATGTATTTATGGATAGAATGTAGCATAAGTCCATCGCCACCTATAACTATAATTGCGTCAGGTTTTTTATGGGTGGTTTCTGATATATCTACAATCTTAAAAGTCTTCTTTAGTAAAGATTCATATCTATCAGAGTCTTTTAGATTATTTGAGATGATAGCTATATCTTGAACTTTATTACTCATGTCGCTACTGCCTTGCTGGATCTTTTAATAATTTATACACAATATCTTAGGGGAACTCAAACTTTTAGTTTTATGACGTAAGGATTTTTGAAGTTGCAGTTATACCAAATGCGCACCAAATTGGCGGATTATATGCTTTTTTTAAAAGATCAGTATATGTATTATAGAATAATATGACATTTTATCGTAGTTTGAGGCGTGGTAAGGTAGTTCATATGTTATCAACAGACTTATCCACAATTTATGTGGATTAAATTTGAATTGCAGGTAGAATCTAGTCTATGTTTGAAGGTGGAATAAATATACTAAAAAAATTCATTTCTGTCTGTGAGGGGCACCCAGGAATCTATAAGATGATAGGAGAGCATGGTAGAGTTTTATATATAGGTAAGGCTAAAAACTTAAAGGCGCGTTTATCAGATTATATTCAGGTTGATAATTTATCTTATAAAAATAAATTATGTATTTCAAATATTAAAAAGATTGAAACTATTGCTACTACTAATGAGGTAGAAGCAATTCTTTTAGAGTCAAATTTAGTTCATAAATTTCAACCTAAATACAATATCCTACTGAAAGATGATAAATCTTTCCCATATATATTGATAGATGAGACTACAGATTATCCTAGAATTGTAAAATACAGAGGCAAAAAAGATCTGAAAGGACATTACTTTGGTCCTTTTGCTTCGGCCGCTAAAGTAGAAGAGGTAATAGCAATTTTACAAAAAGCTTTCTTGATTAGAACATGCAGTGATCAATTTTTTAAAAATAGAAGGAGACCATGTATTTTACATCAAATAAAAAAATGTTCTGCACCATGTGTTGGTAAAATAAATAAAGTTGATTACACGTTATTAGTAAAACAAGTAAAGGAGCATTTGAGTGGAAGAGCAAATGTGTTGCAAAAAGAATTGACTGTTTCTATGGCAGAGGCATCTAAAGAAATGGATTATGAAAAAGCTACGGTCTACAGAGATAGATTAGAAGCTTTATCCGTCATTCAAAGCAAGCAAGTAGTTAATTTATCTAAGAATAGTGACTTTGATATTGTTGCAGTTGCCTCTGATAAAGACATAGCAGTTGTTGAAATATTCTTCATCAGAGATGGAATTAATCTTGGCAATGCTGTCTATAACTTAGATAACTTAAACGGCTCTACTTCTGAAGAAATAATATCTGCTTTTCTATTTTCCTTTTACAAAAAACATAAGGCTCCAGGTGAAATATTGTTAAGTCACAAGATTCTAGGTAAGGATGAATCTATGTTAAAAAAGTTTTTATCTGAGGAGTGTGGAGCAAAAGTTCGAATAAATTATTCTACTCGTGGCATCAGAAAAGACTTGATTAAGTTCGCAGAAAATAATGCACAAGATACGTTTAGAAAAAGATATTATTATAGCAAAAAACACCAGAAGCAATTTTCTGAAATACAAAAACTTTTTAAAATCCCAAATACTATAAATAGAATCGAGATTTATGATAATAGCCATTTTTCTGGTGATCAAGCTGTGGGCGTATTGGTTGTTTGCGATAAAAATGGGTTGAATAAGTCGGAATATAGAAAGTATAAAATGAAGACATTGAACCATAAGCCTGATGATTATGAGATGTTTAGAGAGATGCTCTCTAGACGATTTAAGAATATATCAAATATTCCTGAGCTTATTATTATGGATGGAGGTGCTGGGCAAGTATCAGTTGCTAAGAAGGTTTGCATGGATCTTGATTTAGTCAATATAACTATAGTAGGTATGGCTAAAGGACCTAATCGTAATTCTGGCGAGGAAATTATATATCTTTCTAATGGAGAAAAATTGATTTTGAACAAACAGGATAAATTGAAGCAGTATATGCAATTACTTAGAGATGAAGCTCATAGATTTGCTATTACATTTCAGCGCAAATCTTTAGAAAAAAATACTATCAGATCTAGCCTTGATGATATACCTGGGGTGGGTCCAAAAAGGAGAAGAAATTTAATCAATTATTTTGGATCTTTGGATAAGTTAAAGCAGGCATCAGTAGAAGAAATCATGAAGGTTGAAACGATAAATAGAAAAAACTCTGAAAAGATATATGAATATTTTCATAAGTATTTATAATGAATGAAATAGAAATCAACTATTACCTATGGATTGATGTTTAAAAACCTTCCTAACTTGCTTACTGTCTCTAGAATATTGGTAATTCCATTTGTGGTGTTCGCTATGCTATTTGAGAATAGCGCGTTCAGCCATAGATTGGCGGCTGCATTATTTCTATATGCATGTATCACTGATTTTCTGGATGGATATATAGCTAGAAGTTTTTCTATTCAGTCCAAGTTAGGTCGTTTTCTTGACCCTATAGCAGATAAGCTTCTTGTAGGTACTGTAATAGTAGTTCTAGTTCATTATGATAGGGCCGATTTGTTTCCTGCAATTGCAATAATTGGTCGGGAGATTTTGGTTTCTGGTCTTAGAGAATTTCTCTCTGAGCTTAGTGTAAGTGTTCCGGTGAGTAAGCTCTCTAAAGTTAAGACGTTTGTTCAGATGGCTGCAATTTTTATTTTACTCTTAGGGGACAAAGGTGCCGGATTTGGTTTTGCTGATGAGATCGGGAGAATTGCATTATGGATTGCTGCTTGCTTAACTTTAATTACAGGCTATGCTTACCTGCGCGTAAGTTGTAAGCATTTCAAACAGAATGGATAAAATAATTATACAAGGTGGCCGGCCTTTATATGGGTCAGTAAAGATTAGTGGAGCAAAGAATGCTGCTCTGCCTTTAATGGCCGCTGCTTTACTAACAAAAGATACATTAGTTTTAAAAAACATTCCTCAATTATCAGACATAGTGACTATGTCGCACCTTTTAATAAACCATGGTGTTAAATTAAGTATTTGTGGGATGGAGTCTAGCGAAAGCTTAAACCATAAAGTATTTTTGAATGCTGAAAAAATAGTGAATTTTGAAGCTCCTTACGAGATAGTTAAAAAGATGCGTGCATCTATTTTGGTCCTTGGTCCTTTACTAGCAAGATTTGGATTTGCCAGAGTTTCCTTGCCCGGAGGGTGTGCGATAGGAACTAGGCCAATAAATTTGCACTTAAAAGCTATGGAGGCATTAGGAGCAAAAATTGATTTACACGATGGTTATGTAGAGGCTACTGCAAAGAATGGTTTGAGTGGAGCTGAAATTGACTTTGACCATGTTTCTGTAGGTGCTACAGAAAACGCTCTAATGGCTGCGGTATTGGCATCAGGGAAAAGTGTTATAAGAAATGCTGCTATGGAGCCGGAGATAGGCGATTTAGCAAGAATGTTGAATGCTATGGGTGCTAAGATATCCGGTATCGATACAAGTGTGCTAGAAGTAGAGGGAGTTGCAGAGTTACATGGAGTCCATTATCAGGTGATCTTTGATAGGATAGAGGCAGGGACTTATGCTGCAGCGGCTATTATTACAGGTGGAGAGGTTACCTTAGAAAATATTGATTACCAACTTTTTTCTAATATTTCGACTAAGCTAACTGAGATTGGTGCAAAGATTACTGAAATTAATAATAATAAAATTATTATTGCGTCTAATGGTTCGAGGAAGTGTGCTGATATTATAACTGGTGCTTATCCTGGGTTTCCCACAGATATGCAAGCTCAGCTCATGACGTTATTATCTGTGAGTTCCGGTAGGTCTTCTATAACTGAGAATATTTTTGAAAATAGATATATGCATGTGCCAGAGCTTAACCGTATGGGTGCGCAAATCGAGACAAATGGAGGTGTAGCATATATTTCTGGAGTAGATAGTTTTTATGGGGCTGAAGTTATGGCAACAGATTTAAGAGCTTCAGTATCTTTAATATTGGCGGCTCTCTCTGCAAAAGGCGAGACTGTTATAAATAGAGTATATCATCTAGATCGAGGGTATGAAAAGATAGAGGATAAGTTTAGCAAGTGCGGAGCTAATATCCATAGAATTACATCTTAATTATAAATAATTTGAGTTTTTGAAAATAAAAAGCACCTGACTTTAATTAGTGAGGTGCTTTTTTTGTTTCAGTATGTTGTCTTTATTTGACTATTTTCCATGAGCCATCAGGTTGTCTGCAAGCTGTGCCGTAAGCTTCTTCAGTTTTCCCGGCCACAGTGACAGTTTGAGAATATTCTCTACAATACTCTCCTTTTCTAGTTTCATAAGCTTTATATGGAGTAACTGAACCATGGTGACCTGAGTCAGGGTTTTGCCATGTGTTTGTTTCGCCTGATCTGGATCTTTCCAAAGAGTTTTGAGTTGTACGATGTAGTGTTTGTCTATCTCTCTCATCCATTGATGCGCCAACTTTACTACCTATAATGGAGCCAAATATTGCCCCGCCAGCTGCCGCAGCAACTCTTCCATTGCCTTTACCAAGAGTAGATCCAACTAGTGCACCTGCTACTCCTCCAATTAATGATCCACTGTCTCTATTGCTTTCGCAAGAAGTTAATAGAAATGATGTTGTTAATACAAGCATAATTATCTTTTTCATTTTTCCCTCAGAATTGATTTCTTTGAATTATTATTAAATTTTACATTTAATGTCTTTGGGTTTAGTATAATACACTTCATAGTTACCTTCAATGGTAATAATAGGGTGGTTAGGTATGGGAAATGGATCTTTAGTTATTAGGGCTGTATATGCATCTATCACTATAGCTATCGTCCTATTGGTTGCAAAGGTTTTGGCTTGGTATGTTACAGATTCACCGTCTATACTAGCTACTATGACTGACTCGTTTTTGGATATCGCCGCGTCATTTATTAATTTAATTGCTGCAAAATATGCATTACAACCTCCTGATAATGAACATAGATTTGGCCATGGAAAAGCAGAAGATTTAGCGGTATTCACACAATCAACGTTCTTTGGTCTATCAGGATTTTTTGTTTTGATCGTTTCAATAAAAAGAATTATTGATCCAGTTGGAATAGAGGAAAATGCGTTTGGAATGGTTATTATGCTATTTTCAATGCTTGCTACGACAATTCTTATTTTATACCAAACTTATGTTTACAGAAAAACATCCTCTAATATTATAAAAGCAGATAGACTTCATTATAGCATTGACCTTTTGACTAACTTTGCAGTAATTATTTCATTATACTTATCTAAAAAATTTAATAGCAAAATAATAGACCCTATATTTGCTATCTTTATTGCGCTTTATTTATTGTATGGAGCATGGGAATTATTAAGTAGAGCTTTTCATAATTTATTGGACCATGAATTTAGTAAAGAGGATAAAGAAAAACTGCATGAGCTTATTTTCTCAAATCCAAAAGTCAAAGGTTATCATGATTTAAAGACTCGGTATGCGGGTAGACAGTCTTTTATTCAATTCCATATGGAGTTAGATGGGCAAATGTCTTTAAACGAATCTCATAAGATTGCCGACAATATAGAAGACAAAATTATTAGTAAATTTAAAGGTGCAGAGGTTTTGATTCACCAAGACCCTGCTGAGCTCAATGAAGCAAAACAATTCTCAAAATAGCTTCGCTACTAAATATATGAAACTTGCATTGGAACTTGCTTCCACCGCTAAAGAAGAGGGCGATGTCCCGGTTGGAGCAGTTATAGTAGATCCTAAGACAAATTCTATTATATCTAAATGTTATAATAGGAGTAATATCGATAAAAACCCAACTCTACATGCTGAAATAATATGTATACAAGAAGCGTGTAAAATTTTGGATTCAAAGATTCTAAAAGGTTATGATTTGTATGTTACATTAGAGCCATGTGGAATGTGTGCGACTGCCATTTCCTTTGCACAAATTTCTAGGTTGTATTATGGGGCATATGATAAGAAATTTGGTGCGGTAGAAAATGGACCAAGAATATTTAACAGCACTTCTAGTCTGTTTATACCTGAAATCTATGGCGGAATATTGGAGGAAGAAAGCGCACAATTGCTAAAAGATTTTTTTATTGATAGGAGGTACTTCTAATATACTTCAATTTCTGTTTCAGATAGCTTTTTAAATAAAGCATCTGTTCCACTTTGCTTTAGAATTGTAGAGAATTCAGAGCGCTGTGTGAAGATTGTGCTTACTCCTTCTATGCTCATGTCTAATAGTTTATACTCACCACCTTGGTATTTTACTGTATAGTCCATATCTATTGGAGATCTCCCAGGCTTCATTATTCTGACAGCGACAGTATAATGGTTAGCAGCTGTTTTTACGACCTTGGTTATGTTATAAGATTCATTATTATACTTCATTAATATAGGAAAATAAGTGTTTCTCAAATAGTGCTCATAAAGCTTTTTGTATTTCTTTTTATCGCTAGAAGATAAAGTCTTATAATCTCTACCTAGAGCAAACTTAGACATCCATGGTGTATCAAAATTTGTCTTTATTATTTTAAGTAATTTATTAGCTTTGTAGTCCTTAGAGGTGCCTTGATTTTTGACAACCTTTATTATGTTATCTGCTATATTACCAACAAATTTTTTGATATCAGCTTCATCGGCTGATGAAAATTGGGATGGGATCAGTATTAAACACAAAAAAAATGCTATGGTTTTTATTTGTGTTGTAAAATTATTTTTTATCATCTTTATCCTCTTCTGCTAAATTTTAATCGTATTCTGAATAGTCCACATATTGGTTTAAAGGGCAATTGGGATCCCTCCTTGATATATATTGTATATACATACTCCTAACTTTTCCATAGTGATCTACAGATCCTTCTTCTGTAGATTTTATCAAGTCATTATATTGTATCCTAAGATCTAATGTTTCCGCAAGATGATAATATAACGACTCTTTGCTATGTAGCGCATAATTTATTGGGTTAAGAGCGACATCCCCAATCTTACCAAATGCTCCTCTGGTGGTAGTAGGGCTTAATAATGGTAGTATTAAATATTGGCCATACCTTATATCGTATTTAGAGAGAGTGTCATCAAAGGTTTGTTTTTTCTCATCCATATCATCGAATAAAGATGCAAAATCTAATATCCCACCAACTCCAAGGAATGTATTCACAATAAACCTACCTAATGTAACGGATGCAGCTTTTCCATCTCCTTGTATTATATTGTTTACAAAAGTTAGAGGTGATCGCAAATTGTTAAAGAAACTATGTACTCTATCTTGTCCATATTGAGGTACGGCTTTTATATAAATTCCCACAACTGGCCTTATAAAAACTTTATCTAATGTTTTATTGAACCAGAACATTTTTCTATTATAGTTTTCGAAGGGGTCATTAATTGAATAACAAGAGTTATCATGTGATTCAGGGAATGCATTAAAATGCACAAGTATTGTTATAGATAGAAGTAGTAATTTTATTTTCTGCATGTTGCTATTAATATAGATTTATCGTTGCTGATAGAAATTTCATCTAATTCGATAAGATTTAATTGAGATTTTTTTATGCTTTCTTTAATATATTTTTCACTATAGCAGAAATTTTCATATGTTCGATTTATTCTCGCTAAGTTTTTATCGTAGGATTTTTCTACAGAAAATATTAAATAGCCTTTTGATTGCAGATTTTTGCAAATCAAAGAAAGTGTTTCTTGCAGGTCTTTGATAAAATGTAAAGATGTGCCTGCGAGTATTATATCGTAATCAGATTTTGTTTTGTTTAAGAAATCTATGTAATTAACATTTACAAGCTTATCAAATAAAGGAGATCCACCTTGGGAGCATTTTTGCGCTTCTTCAAGCATTTTTTCTGATATGTCGACTCCTATAATTGAATCGGCATTTAGTTTCTTACTAAGAGCTTCAGAGCATTTCCCGGTACCGCAGCCTAAATCTAATACTTTATATTTTTTATCGTAATCTGCGATATTATTGCAAAGTGATTCTGACATATACTCAGATAATTTATATCCTCTCTTGGAATTAAATGTTCTATTAAAATCATGCGCTATATCATCATAATGAGCTTGTATTACTGACAGAGGTATAGAATCCACATCATTCTGTTTGCCTAATATTCCAAGAAGATACTTGGCTTCTGCAAAATCTTTTTTTACTTCAAGTACTTTGTTTAATTTTTTTTCTGCACTTCTGATTTTCTTTTTGGCAATCAGACACTTAGATAGCTGGTATGTTGCTTCGTAATGTTCTGGGTCAAAGTATAATACTAATCTAAATCTAAATTCTGCATCATTGATATTATTGGCGTTTAAATGGAAAAGGCCGAGCTGATAGTTAGTATCAATGATATTTGCGAGCTTGTGTTTATTCTCTCTAATAAAAGATTTTACAGAATTTTTGTAAGATAAGATTTGTGACTTTATAGATTTAAAGATTTTTGGAGAGATATCCATTTTTGTACTTAATGATGTAGATTTAATCAAACAATTCCATAGTAATAATAATAGTTTTATGCTATCTAATAAATCAATGATGATTTCAGTTTGACGCAATATTAATATAGATGATGTCTATTTTAGCAACTTATATACACAATATAAAACCTTCTGCAACTTTAGCTTTAGCTAATAAAGCAAAAGAACTTAAAGACAAAGGAGTAGACGTATTAAATTTATCTGTAGGGGAGCCTGATTTTGATACTTTTGAAAATATCAAAGAAGCTGCGATTAACGCTATAAGAGCCGGTAAAACAAAATATACTCCCGTGGGAGGTATTACTGAATTGAAAGATGCAATTATTGATGTGTACAAGGATCGTTTTGTATGTACGCGTGAAAATATAATAGTTTCTACTGGTGCAAAGCAAGCTATCTATAATGCTTTGTTAGCAACTGTAAATGAGGGTGATGAGGTAATAATACCTTCTCCTTACTGGGTTTCTTATCCTGATATGGTAAAAATAGCTCGTGGTCGACCAGTAATTGTTGACTGTGATGCAAGGACAAATTTTAAGATCATACCAGATTTATTAGAAGCGGCTATTACTTCTCGTACTAAATGGTTGTTTCTAAATTCTCCGAATAATCCAACTGGTATGAAGTATAGCGAGGTAGAGTTAAGGGAGTTAGTAGAAGTGTTAAAAAAATACCCGAATTTATATATTTTATCTGATGATATATACGAAATGCTGAGCTATGAGGATAAGCCGTATTCGTTAGTAGATTTTGCGGAGCCTTTAAGAGGTAGGATTCTGGTGATCAATGGAGTTTCTAAATCATATTCTATGACAGGATGGAGAATAGGTTATGCAATTGGCCCAACGGAGATAATAAAAGCTATGTCTGTTATTCAATCGCAAAGCACATCTAATCCATGCTCTATAAGTCAGTATGCAGCTTTAGAGGCTTTAAATGGTACACAACAATATCTTTTAGATAGCATAAAAATATTTAGAAAAAAACGAGACATAGCATACAATTTATTGAGTGACATAGGTGGAATCGAATGCAGAAAATCGGAAGGTGCGTTTTATTTATTTCCAGAGTGTAGTTCTTTTTTCGGGAAGAAGACTCCAGAAGGAGGTGTTATAGAAAATAGCAATGATTTTTGTGGTTATTTGCTCCAGGAAGCCCGTGTAGCTGTAGTGCCAGGTAGTGCTTTCGGAGCAGAGGGGTATTTTAGATTTTCTTATGCGGTTTCAGAAGAGATTCTTACAAAAGCATCTCATAGAATAAAAGAAGCAGTAGAAAAATTAAAGTAACTACATTAGCATTGAATGAAAGTTAGAAATTACTACAGAAAAAATGCCAAGAATTTATAGATTACTTTTTCTTATATTAATATTTACAGATTGTTCAATTGCGCTAACACAAATAGATATTACGCGTAGCCATATTTCTCCTATGCTAGTAGCAATTCCTGAATTTATGGGAGACAAATCTGTGGGATCTAAACTGCGTAAAATCATTATAAATGATTTGGAAAGTACAGGTCTATTTAGAGTTATTGATAAAGATGCTTATATAGATACTTTGAACCTAGATGCTGTGCCAACCTTTGCTTCATGGAGACAGATTAATGCTACAAGCTTAATATTTGGTTCTATTGATAAGGGTGGTGAATATTATTCAGTTTCTTTTAAAATGTGGGATGTATTTTCTCAGAGTGAGGTTTTGAATAAGGAATCTTTCCAGGTATCTAAAAAAAATCCTAGAAGGGCTGCTCATAAAATATCTGATGAAATATATAAAAAATTAACTGGTGAAGAGGGGTATTTTAATACAAAAATAACATATATTTCTTCAATGGTAAGTAATGACGGGAGGGTGTTGAGAAGAATTGCGATTATGGATCAAGATGGGTATAATCACAATTATCTTACAGATTCTTCTCGTTTAGTGCTAACTCCAAGATTTTCTCCAAGTGTTGAAAGTATTTTGTATTTGTCTTACGGAAAGAAATCTCAGCCAAAAGTAAAAAAGATTAACATAAAAACCAAATTCAGCTCTGTCTTAGGAAGTTTTGATGGAATGTCGTACGCTCCCAGATATATAGATAAAAACTCAGTTTTACTCTCAGTAGTGAAAGGTGGAGTAAGTAATATACACACATTGAATCTAGATAGTATGGAGCAAAGGCAAATTACTTACTGCTCTTCCATTTGCACATCTCCATCTATATCTCCTGATAAGAAATATGTAGTTTTTAATTCTGATATGGGAGGGACTAGGCAGTTGTATGTAATGGATTTAAGTGGCAAAAATGTAGAGAGAATTAGTTTTAATCCTGGGTATTATAGTAGCCCGGTATGGTCGCCTAGGGGTGACTTAATAGCTTTTACAAAAATGCTTCCAGGAAAAGGGTTTTTTATTGGGGTAATGAGACCAGATGGGTCTGGCGAGAGATTAATAACACGTGGCTGGCTTGTTGATGGTGCAAGTTGGGCGCCAAATGGTAGAGTTTTGATGTTTGAAAAAGAGTCCGCCCCTAAGAAGGGTAAAGGAATATACACGATAGATATTACGGGTAATAATACAAGATTTTTGAAAACTCCGTATGAAGCTTCTGATCCAGCTTGGTCAAATAGTTTAGGATAAATAAAAACTAATTTGATTATGTTGTTCTATTTGATATACTCTATCCAGATTAGTTTTTGGAGAATGTCTTATGGTCAGTAAAAAATTATTTCACTTAGTAGTTGTAGCGTTGTTGGTGCTGTCATCTTGTCAGAATAAATCTTCTGATGTAAGCAATTATTCTTCAAAATCTGCACCGGGAACTCAAGAGGAGTTAGATAGAAATGTTGGGAATTTTATCCTATTTGGTTTGAGCAGTGCTAATCTTAACAATGAATCAATAAAAAATCTCGATAGACAAGCAGATTGGTTAAAACGATATCGTTATATTAATGTAATTATTGAAGGTCACTGTGATGAAAGAGGTACAAGAGAGTTTAATTTGGCTCTGGGCGCTAGGAGAGCAAATGTGGTTAAGAGTTATTTAATAAGTGCTGGCATAGATTCATCAAGAATTACAACCATTTCATATGGTAAGGAGAGGCCAGTTATTTTAGGGTCTGGTCCAGAGATTTGGAGGCAGAATAGAAGGTCTGTTATAGTACTTAATTAGTTATATATATGGTTAAAAAAATACACTTTCATATTCTTCTTCTCTGCATGCTATCTGGTTGTGTATCAGATGCCGTACTATTAGAACATTATTTGGTTAGTGCATCTAAATATATGGTTACTCACGAATACCATCAAGCGTTACTATTGTATCGTAAAGCATCTGATGCTGGTAGTGTTGAAGCCAAACACATGCTTGCTTGGATTCATGAGGAAGGTAAAGGAGTAGAAAAAGATATCGATAAAGCTATAGTATTGTACAAGGAAGCTGCAGAACAAGGGCATGCAAAATCCAATCATGCTTTAGGAAATATATATGAAAATGGAATTGGGGTAGAGCAAAACCAGAGTGAGGCATTTAAATGGTATAAGAAAGCTGCGGAACACGGGCATCATGAAGCTCAATACTCCGTTGGATTAATGTATGAAAATGGAAATGGAGTGAAGAAGGATAAAGGCGAAGCTAAGAAGTGGTATAAGAAATCTGCGGATGGTGGGAACGCTATGTCTAAATATCACTTAGGTATTATGAGTCTTGTAAAAGGATAGTAAAAAATGATTAAATATATTTTCTGTTCTGTTTTTTTTCTGATAACTGCTTACTTTTCTTACGCAGAAGAGGATCGCATTGGTCTTGAAAATCGTCTAAACTATTTAGAGTCAGAGATTGCTAAGGTGTCACGTAATTTAACTGAGATCAGTTCTAATAATGAAACCAAGAATCAGAAATCATATTCAGATCTTTATGCCAAGATAGTGGATATAGAAGAAAGGCTAAGAGAGCTAAATGGAAAACTCGAGCATGTAGAATATACATCGAAGCAGTTAATTGGAAAACTTAGTAATTTAACAGAAGATATAAATTATAGGTTTACAAAGTTAGAGAGATCTAAGGATAGCAGAGAGCAAGTTGGGGATTTAAGAGATGGAATAAAGATGTTTGAGGATGGTAAGTATAGAGACGCTCGAGAAAGTCTACATAGTTATATAAAAATTGCTCAAGGTAATGACAAAGGTGAAGCTTATTACTGGATGGGTAAATGTTATATGGAGGAAAATATTTACAAAGAGGCAGGAACATATTTTTTGAAAAGCTATAAATATTATCCATCAAACTCTAAAGCTACAGACAGTTTGCTGAACTTAGCGATCTCACTGAAGAAATTAGATAAAAGAAATAGAGCATGCTCTATTTTAAGCAGGTTAGATTTGGAATATCCTAACAGGTCTAAAGATCAAAAAGAACTATCTAAGCAGGAACAAGATTTCTTAAAGTGTAGTTAGAATATTTTATAAATAATAATAAAATGCTTCCAACGCAAGTTCATAAAATTGTTTTCCTGTTTTTGCGACTGCTTTTATTTTATCTATGGGTTGGTATGGCGCGCAACTTTCTCCACCTGGAATTATAAACTTATCAAGGTCATTGAAATTATCTTTATAGAGTTTTTGTTTGTTTTGCATACTATAGTGGTCTTGTAGTCGCAGTGATTGCGTTATATGCTACAAAAATTTATATAAATTAACTAAATAATTGCTGCTTTGATAAATTTTTGTTATACATTGCACCAGTCAATTAATTATATAAAAATATGGATAGTTTCAGTAATCTGAGCGACAGGGATAATAGATTTTTACACGCTATGGCAATTGGTGATGTAGAGCAGGTGAAGTCCTTTCTTTCATCAAAAGATAAAGAAAGTATAATTAGTGCTAAAGGCCTTTTAGGAAGGACGCCTTTAATGGAAGCAGCTCATGACGGTAATGACTTGATGGTAGGTATTTTGATAGAGGCTGGTGCTGATGTTAATGCTATAGCTTTTGGAGGATTTAGACCAATCGATTTAGCTCTTTTATCAGGTAATCAGTTAGTTGTTGATCGTTTAAAAAAAGCAGGAGGTATTTCTTTAAAAGATGACACTATTGATTATTCAGGAGATAGATTGCAAGCCATAAAAATTGTTACTGAATTTGCAGAAGAATTGAGTATTAAGTCTCAAGCAAAGAAGAAAGCGACAGAAGGTGTGCCAGAAGATTTGCGTCACGAATTTCTTAAAGCAGTTGAGGAAGCAAAAGAAAGTGTGCAAGAAAATTTGCGTTTAGAAGTTCTTAAAGCAGTTGAGGAAGCAAAGTGGTTGTATGATGGAATGGCTGTAGCGCAATTCGAGAATCCACCTGCTGAAGTTCTTGGAGAAGCTGAGAATGAGGCTAATCAATAAACTTTAGTTTTAGCAATATGGTAAGAAAAGCTGCTTGTGTAAAACAGGCGGCTTTTTTTGTTATTAATACTATAAAAGATGCTAACCGAATATATGATATATTAAATTCAAGCGGCATAAATTCATAACTTCTGGGTGGAAGGTAGTGCAGTGTATATTGGACTGCTTTACATATACTGGCATGTTTTTATACGTATCTAAAATTTCCACATTAGGACCTATATTTGTTATTCCCGGTGCGCGTATAAAAACTATTTCATTTCCTTTGTCAGAGGTTTTTTGTCCACTGTAAAATTGGCTTCCATATATGTTTCTCTCTACGGATATATCAATTAGCTCAAGGCCATTTACTCGTTCAGATTTAATATTTGATAGCAAAATACTACCGGCGCAAGTCCCTAAAATTGGCTTTCCTGTTTTCGCGAATGCTTTTATTTTGTCTATGAGTTGATATTTTATACAATACTGGTATTGTACTGAACTTTCTCCACCTGGCATTATCAGCCCATCAAGGTCACTGAAATCATCTTCATAGAGAATTTTTTTATTTTTTATATTGAGTTTGTTTAGGGCGGATATATAAAGATCGCAGCCACCTTGGTAGCCTAGGACGCCTATTAGTTTACTCATAGAGACATTGCTTCTCCTAAACCAGAAGCTATCTTTGCGAGTTTAGCTTTGTCTTGCCAACAATTCACTGCATCTACAATAGCTTTAGCCCTATGTTTTGGATCGGAACTTAAAAATATTCCACTACCTACGAAGATAGATTCTGAGCCTAGATGCATACATAATGCTGCATCCGCAGGAGTTGCAATTCCTCCAGCTGCAAATAATGGTACAGGTAATTTATTTTCTCTCTGCACTTCCTGAAGGAGTTCAATTCCAATTTTCATTTCTTTTGCGGCTTCAATTAATTGGCTATTATCTAATGTTTTTAGATGGTCTAGTTCTCTTCTAATTCTACGTAAATGTAGTACCGCTTCTGATATATTACCAGTTCCAGGTTCACCTTTAGATCTAATAAGTGCTGCTCCTTCGTTAATTCTTCTTAGTGCCTCACCTAGGCTTTTGCAACCACACACGAATGGAACTTTGAAATCTTGCTTCTGAATATAGTGCTCGATATCAGCAGTTGTTAAAACTTCACTCTCATCTATGCAATCTACTCCTATTTCTTCTAGAATCCATGCCTCTGCTGTGTGGCCAATTCTGCATTTTGCCATTACTGGTATAGATACGGCATCTTTGATCTTTAAAATCATTTCAGGGTCACTAGCTCTAGCAATGCCACCATCTCTCCTGATCAGAGCAGGAATTCGCTCCAAAGCCATCACAGCGCATGCACCTGAGTCCTCTGCTATCTTAGCTTGCTCAACATTCATAACGTCCATAATAACGCCATATTTTAACATGTTCGTAAATATAACTTTTTCGTTTATATTCATACTCTTATTGGTATTACAGTTGATAATTAATATAACCCGACTGGGAGATGCTTAGTTAGATGATTTTTTTTCCAAATTTTGATCTTCAGAATCGTCATCCAATTTTTGCAAGATTTCTAGCTCTTCTAAATCTTCAACTTCCTCACTATTAGTAACTGGTTGAGAATTTTTTAATGCTTCAGCTTCTTTTTTTAGCTTGTTTGCAGTTTCATTTTTAAGCTCATCTTTTGCTTCTGCCTCACTTCTTGCTATGGAAAGTTTTATAGTAGCTTGAATATCCGCAAAAATTGTTACAGGTATCTGGTAAATGCCAGCATATTTAATTTGGTGTATTAAGTTTACGCTAGATTTTGGCAAATCTTGAGATAATTGTTCTTTTATTTCCTTTACAATGTCATTAGCGCTTACAGATCCATACAACCTTAAATCTTCACTGCATTGCCTTACCAAAATAAGGTGCTTTCCTTCTATCTTTTTGACGATTTTTTCTGCATCAACTTTTTTAGTCTCAAATTCTTGCTGTATTTCTTTCTTTCTTAGTTCGAAGATCGCTTTATTTGCTGATGTAGCACGTAATGCTTTTTTTGTAGGTATCAAAAAGTTACGAGCGTAACCATTTTTGACTTCTACAGTGTCACCAATGTTACCTAGTTTTATGTGTTTTTCTAATAAAATAATTTCCATTGAATGACCTGAATTATTGTTTTACAAAAGGCAATAACGCTAAAATTCTAGCTCTTTTGATAGATAAGCGTAATTCTTTTTGTTTTTTTGCAGATATAGAGCTAATTCTACTTGGAAGAATTCTTCCTCTTTCTGAAATATATCTACCTAGCAAGTTGACATTTTTATAGTCTATCTTTGGTGCATCAGGTTCTGATAGTGGGCAGAAAGTTCTTTTTCTGAAGAAAAGCCTTTTATGCGCATTCTCATAAATGGACTCTATATTTTTTATTTTATTTTCGCTCATATTTTTAATGCCTATTTCTCGTTGTCTGCTGACATCATAATTGAATCTTTCTTATCAAACGATTCAATTTTTAATGTAAGATTTCTAATAACATCTTCAGATAATTTAATTTTTCTTTGAAGGTCTAGCATTGCTCTATGTGGAGCGTCTAGTATTAACATAACGTAATGACCCTTTTTATTCTTCTTGATAGGGTATGAAAGAGACTTTAGCCCCCAATATTCGTGCTTTAATACTTTTCCTTCATTATCTTTTATCGTTGTGCTTAAGCTTTCAATAACTTTATTAACTTCAGTGACTGAAATATCTTGCCTCAATATAAAAGTAGACTCATATAAAGACATAAAATAAAACCTTTTTTAAATAATTCTTATGATTACGGATAGACAATACATTTTTTTGATATGTTTTCAAGAGTTTATTTTGTTTGTAATCACTCTAAAGCTATTAAGACAATAGTCTTTGAAGGATTTTGGGCAGTTTTTTATATATTTTTTCTGGGAGCACTTGCTTATTATCAGATCTTTGAAAGAGTATATAAGTACTTACAAAGGTGATAAATATTGGAAGGGCGTATAATGCTATCACAAATGCAACTCCATTATTTACTTTACCTCGTAATACAATTACTAAACCTAAGTTTATTATAGAGAAGATGGATGCATTTACTAGTTTTGCTGGATTCCATTTGCGTTCAAAATGCGAAGAAAATATAGAGCAAACAACGATAAACGCAATAGTGATGTTTAGTAATGGCCATGAGAATCTCTTGTGAAGTTCTGAATATTTCTCATTGATGAGGTCTTGTCTCTTGTGCTTAGAGAAGAGTAAATCAAATATAGTCAGCTCTTCTATGTCCAGATCATCTATGTTAGTAGTTTGGATCTTGTTCTTAGGAATATTAAAGCTTAAAGTTTTGAAGTATAGTATTTGCATAGTGTTGTTGTTAATCGTATGACGGCTTCCATCGTACAATTTAAATGAAAAGCTATTTTCTTCTGGTATCAGTTTAGCTTTCTCTGCAAGCATTACAGTATAAGAAGCTGGGCTAGTCTTGTCATATATAGCAACTCCTTGCAGAAACCCATCATCTAGTTTTTTTTCTGTATATAATGTTATATTTCTGGAAATTTTATTGAATGCTTTTTCTTCTAAAATTGATGTTATTTTTGATGAACCTCTGAGGAGGTCTGTATAATTATGGAGCTCTCTCTTCGATATAGGGACTATAATCATAATTAGTGCATAGCATAGTATGGTTATTGCTATTGAAAATAAGATCGATGGTTTAGAAATATTTACCTTGCTAAGACCTGTTGCTTCAAGAGTAATTAGTTCATTATCAATACTTAGAGTATAATACACATATATTATTGTGCAGAGTAAAGCTATCGGGGTAATATACATTAGTAAGTGTGGGGTGGAAAGAATAATAAATTTGATGGCCATATCAATGCTAGCCACTCCTCCTATCATATTTTGATTTATGAATGCCAATAATTTGACTGAAGTCAAAACTCCTGTGAGTATAAGGACGCTCAACAAAAAGATCTTTGTTAGATAAAGTATTATGTATCTTGAGTAAATTTTCATTTTTTAATGTTTTGCGAACCCGGAATATTGAATATATAAGTAAGGTGATAAAGAATCCAGTGTAAAATTTATTAGTTAATGATGATTATGCGTGTTGTTAGTTTGCAAATTATAAAAAAGAAGCTTCATAGCGTTCTGGGTTTGGTTTTTCCATCTAAATGCCTTGTGTGTAATGATATTGTGGGAGTAGAGAGTAGGCTTTGTTTTGACTGCTGGAAGAAAGTGGAATTCATTTCCAATCCTTCATGTAGTAAATGTGGTTACCCATTTGAGTTTGATATTGGAGAGCCTATGCTTTGCGGGTCTTGCGCAGATGAGCCTCTGGTTTTTGACAAAGCTATGAGTGTATTTAGATATGGAGAGATAAGTAAGGTGTTGGTACATAAACTTAAATATTCAGATAAATTACACATTGCCAAGTATTTAGCGACGTTGATGCTAAATAAGATTCAAGCAAAAAATGGAAGTTTTGATTTTATTATTCCAGTTCCAATGCACAGGAAAAAATTAAGAAGAAGACTTTATAACCAAGCTGCATTAATAGCTAAGCATATCTCTTCTCTTTCCGGCATCCCATTTTTGCCTAACGGGCTTACGAAAACTCTTTATCATG
>Ga0222708_1000017_pt1:0-7500 | contig 50652 bp, 55 predicted proteins | sample AntAcemetage1576_FD_179806 | JGI IMG/M metagenome (GOLD analysis project Ga0222708, IMG submission 179806) | Saline water microbial communities from Ace Lake, Antarctica - #1576 | ecosystem: Environmental > Aquatic > Non-marine Saline and Alkaline > Saline | place: Antarctica: Ace Lake... | reverse complement strand
TAAATATGTTGAATATTTCTTATGATGATGTTTTAGTTGGTAAACCTGGAGAAATGATTATGGCGGAACAAATCTTAGTTCCTTCTATTCCAGTCTGGCCTATTAAAGGAAAAATGCTTTCTTCTTGGGTGGTGGATTTTTTACATGATTCTTTTATTAATCAGAATAATGAATCGGAATTTCCTAGTAAAATTTTTATTTCTAGAAAATTTGCAAAATTACGCCATATTATCAATGAAGATAAAGTAACAGAATTATTGCAGCTTTACGGATATACCATAGTTTTTTTAGAAAAACTTTCTGTATCTGATCAAATTACAATGTTTTCTAAAGCAAATGTAGTTATGGGAGTGCACGGCTCTGGTCTAACTAATTTTGTATTTTGTAAACCAGGGACACATGTTATAGAATTTGATCCATATGATGGTCATAGAGGGCCTTTTCAAGGTATTGCTCGATCAATGAACTTGGAATATAGGAGTATTGAGACAAAGAAAGGCGCAATGACGCAAGAAGAATTGAATAGAGATTCAATATTTGTTGATATAGAAGATCTGGAATCGGTTTTAGATGATATAGATTCTATAAGAATTCCTTCTGATGTAAGCGGAGAAATTTTGCATAATGAGCTTTGATTAGTTTCTTTTTCTAATATATTTTTACGCTTCAATCTGTAACCTCGTTTATCTCGCAAGTTTAATCCAACCTATAGTTCTTTAGCATTTTTTTGCTTTTCTTACAATTTATGTTATCGTCAGGCCTAATCAAATTAATTTTATTTTAGTAGTTTGCGATTCATATGATAAAGATATTTCAGGACTTAGAATCATTTTTAAATGCGCTGTGTCATAGAGTGATATTAAGATTTTTTGATATAGGATATGAGTTATATTCGTTTTTTTATAGCAACTCTATTTCTGCTCAGTATTCATCTGAATTACAAGAATGTGCCTCTAAGGTTCAAAATGGAGACATAGTGTTTTTTGCTGATATTAGCCATAGTGTGGGGTTTAGTGATGCTGTATCAAAGAGCTATCATTTAGAAGAAAAGATTATTCATGTTGGATTAATTGTTTTGGATGAAAGTGCAACTGTTATACATGCGTTGCCAGGTTTTGGGGTGGTTAAGCAGAATATTATCAAGTTATCTTCTTCTTTTTTTAAGTCTAGTGGCCTTGTAATGGTTAAGAGGCTTGGCATGGATGAGGTTGGAATAAACAATGTGCCAGATATTGCATGTAGTTATACTGGAGCTCCTTATAATGATATTTTTTCAGATAATAATTCAAATTCTAAAGGAGAGTTTTCTTTTTATTGTTCTCAGTTTGTAGAATTTGTATATAAGAAAGCTATAGGGTGTGAAGTTTTTAAAAAACATCCTATGTCTTTTAATGACTCAGATGGTAATATAATACCATATTGGGAAAAGTATTTTGGAGATAGAGGGATTGAATTACCAGAAGGAGAAATAGGTACTCATCCAGGTTCAATATATGAATCCGATAAACTATCACTTATTTGCTCTGCAGAAATAAGTAATAATCAACAACAGGATGAATTATAAATTGGTAGTAATATGGACATTAGATGTACTAGTAGAGTAGTTTTATTTGATTCTGAGAATAGGGTGCTATTGCAGAAAGTATTGCCGCTTGAGCCACTAAAATCTCAGATGGATTCTATATGGATCTGTCCTGGTGGTAAAATGGAAGAAGGTGAATCTTTAGAGGAATGTGCAGTACGTGAGCTTTACGAGGAAACTGGTATAAATGGATGTGAAGTCGGGCCAGTGTTATGGCATGGTTCTAATGAATTGATACTCAAAGGGGTAGAAACTATATTTGATGAACATTTTCTGTATGCACGTTTGGAAAAGAAATGCACTCCTACTCAAGGAGATGATCCAACTATATTAGAACATAAATGGTGGAATATTGATGATTTGATATCTCAGAAAATTAATATATTACCTTTTACACTTCCAGCATTATTAAAATCAATAAATCATTCTTCTGTTCATCTAGGAAAAACAAAAGAAATTAGCCATTACTAGGAATGCGTGCTAGTAGATTGGAGATATTCTTTACTGACTTTCTTTTTTTAGAATCCAGTGTTTTTTATTATTATTATGAATATTTGCTATAAAATGTAGAAGTATAAGTATTCACAAAAATTATGACTTACTTCACTAAAGAAAAAATTTACCTGATACTTTCAAGTATATTTACTGTTAGCCTTGTTACTGGAAATTTGATTTTTCAGAAATTTGTGGATATAAAATTTCCTTTTATCAATCATGTGTTTCAGGTTTCTGCTGGCTTGTGTTTCTTCCCTATTACTTTTGTTATTGCAGATGTTATTTCAGAAATTTATGGAAAGAAGAAAGCTGAATATGTAGTGCTGACTGGGTTAGTTTCTGGGATATTTGTTATGGCTATTACGTCTATTGCTAGAAATCTTGATGCTTCGAGTTGGTCCAGTGTCTCAAATAACGATTTTGACTTAGTATTTGGTAATTATAACTCTGCATTTTTTGCATCTATGCTGGCGGGCTTTATTGCTCAGATACTAGATGTACGAATCTTTATTTCTCTAAAGCTTATTACCCACAAGAAGCATTTATGGCTTAGAAATAATGTGAGCACTATTGTGGCCCAATTTGTAGATACAATGCTTGTAATATTTATTATGCATTGCTTCGGAGTATTCCCAATAGATGATTTTTGGTATATTTTCCTGAATAGCTTCGGGTTTAAGGTTATATTTGCTATCCTTGACACCCCGTTTGTTTATCTACTTGTTCACTTAGTGAAGAAAGCTAAGTGAATTTCTTTATGAATTTTCTGTACCAAGGATCCTGAATTTTTATGTTAGACAAGTTTGTTATTAATCTCTTTCCTCGTTTTTGGACTGCCATGGTTTCTTCTTTTGGAGTTCTTTGATAGAGCTTATGAGATACCAGACCTAAAGAAACCCGGAGGCTTTTGAGTATAAAATCTTTTTCTTCTATACTCATATAGGATGTTGGAAATAATATAGCATTATCCATTTTATCAATGTTATCCAATATTGTTTGATTGAAGGGCATCATTGTTCTATTCACAGCAAGATGTATTAGATCTTTCTCTTTCCGTAATTGATTGGCCTCTTTCCTAAACAATTCTTCCATGTTATTCCAATGGGCTCTTATTCTTTTTAGGCTTTCATAGAAAATAATGTTATTAGGAGCTGATGCAATGATTGAATTGGCGATTGTAAGATTTTGCTTTTTGGATAATAGAGGTTCTATACTGCCGTAAAAACTATATTTTTCATGTATATCATCAAAGTTTTTAAGTGGCTTATAATCCATATCCACATATAGTCCCCCATGTTTATTTAAAATTTCATACCTTAATATATCGGATTTTTCTTGATAAGAAGATGCCTTATTAAATAGATCTTTTGATTCAAAATTCCATCCTTCTAAGTCTTTTTCTCTCCATAATTTATATTCCCAGTTTGGGTGGAGGTTTTTCCATCTTTGACTGTTAGCAAGATATTCACTGGATATTTGCTTTGGGCCAAGCCATATCTGATGTATGGTTTTTGGTATAGAGTTGATTGTTTTCACTTTTGAATTCTGTGGATTCCTTTCCTCGTATATTTTTTTAATAAAGCTATATATGTGGTTCTTATCAAAACCTTGTGGTGGATGCATAGATTCATCGAAACTTTTATATAAAAAATCTGCACTTGCTGAGATTGATACTAAATATATTAAAAATAGATATATAAAAAAGTGTAGTTGTTTAATCATGAGATAAATTTTCATTGCAAATAAGGGCTTATATTACTATCTTTGCTCCTTTATATACAATAATTTTTTTAAAGTATGACTGTTCAGGAAGAAAGGTCTTCTCATAAAAGTTTAGCTTGGTTTGTATGGTTTCTAGCAACTTTGTTTTTTGCGTATCAGTTTATTTTAAGATTGGCACCAGGCCTTATAATTAATGAGATGACTGCTAAATATAATATCTCAGCGACAGAATATGGTTTTTTCTCGGCTATGTATTATGTTGGTTATTCAGTGATGCAAATCCCAGTCGCTCTATTGCTAGACCGTTATGGTACAAGGGTTATAGGTGCTTTGTGTATAGCGCTTTGCTCTGTGTCATCCATAATATCTATGTATACAGATACATGGTTTATTGTGCTAGCTTGTAGATTTTTAATAGGTTCAGGTTCTGCTGGAGGATTTTTAACTGTTTCTAAAGTTATCTCGATGTGGTTTGAGAAAAAATATTACGGACGTATGGTTAGCATTACGTTTAGCTTTGGTTTAATAGGCGCTGTGTATGGGGGTATGCCAGTTAGTAACTTTATTGATATGTTTGGATGGTTTGATGTGATGGTTGGAATTAGTATAGTTGGGTTAGTTATTGCCGGACTTTTCTTGTTATTCAGTCGGTCTGTACCTGGATATAAAGACGTGGTTGACCTTGAAATATTAGATAAATTAAGAGAAGTATGTGCAAATAAAAATATTATATGGATTGCTTTTGGTAATCTATTGCTTGTAGGGGCCCTAGAAGGTTTTGCAGATGTTTGGGGAATATCGTATTTAGTAAATATATATGGTTATTCTAAACAAGAGGCGGCGACTATTATTTCCTTTATATTTATTGGTATGATTTTTGGCTCACCGTTGTTAGCGATTGCTGCAGAAAAGATGAGTGCAAATTACTTATTAACAGTTATCAGTGGGATGATTATGGCAGTGGCATTCTTTTCAATAATTTTGCTAAAACAATATATTTCAGCCTCCACAATATACATTTTAGTATTCTTGATTGGAGTTGCTTGTTGCTACCAGGTTCTAGTTTTTACTATAGGATCTAGCCTTGTGAGACCTCAAGTAATAGGAGTTACAATAGCTTTTTTAAATTCAATCAATATGTTAGGTGGAACATTTTTTCATTCAATCATAGGATTTATAATGGATTATTTCTGGAGTGGAAAAGTATCTGGTGGGGCTAAAATTTATAGTGCAGATTCATATAATTATTCATTAATATCTATACCAATAGCAGCTCTAGGAGGGGCCTTGATATTCTTGATACTTGGCTTTGGTGTGATTCGAAAATCAAGAAAACTAAAAGATTCTAGCGTTGTGGAGTACCATTGATATCAGCTCCTTACTATTTCATATAATGTAAATACTTAAGTAAAAACCTTACCTTAATGAGCTAAGGATTATAGTGTTAAATATTTCTGCGTAGGTAAGATTCATTTTACAGCTTGAGTCTACTTAATTTTGTAATGGTATTGGAGCAAAGAATTGATATTCCTTTCTAGCTACTAGAAGGAGAATTGATTTCTTTCTCGCGAACTTAGCAGATTTGATTATACGATTTAATTGTGTCGCAGAGTCTACCTTGTTTTGATTTGCAGATAGTACTACATCTCCTGGCTTTAGCCCTCTCGCGTACCACACAGACTTTCTTGTCATATTAAGTATTATCACACCATCTGTAGTGGTAGGGAGTCCAAACTTATTACGCAGGTCTGTGTTTAGCGTTGCAAATTGTGCGCCCAGAATTTCTTGTGGATGGAATTCAGAGTATTTTTCTTGAGGTAATTCTTGGTCATTATCTTGTATTGAGTGTTCTACTATAGACTCCTGGTCTTCTGTAAGTGTCGCATTAAGGGACATTTTCTTTCCTTTACGTATGATTTGGAAAGGCAATGATTTGCCTATAGAAGCTCCTCCAATAATTCTAGCAAGTTCTTTTAAGGTTTTTACCTTAGTATTATCAAATTCTATTATGATATCACCAACTTTTAAACCAGCTTTTGCAGCTGCGCTATCTTCTATTACTTCAACAACCAGAACTCCATGCTTGCTGTTAAGTGACATAGATTCAGCTATGTCATTGGTTATTGCTTGCATTCTAATTCCAAGCTTTCCTCGTTTAACCTTTCCTGATTTTTTTAACTGCTGTATGATGTCTTTTGCTAAAGAGGATGGAGTAGAGAATCCAATACCTATATTTCCTCCAGCCATAGTAGAAAGTATCGCGGTGTTCACACCTATTACCTTTCCATCCATATTAAACATAGGGCCACCAGAGTTACCTCTATTAATAGCAGCATCAGTTTGTATGAAGTTGTCTACAATACCATCTGATGCAATGTCTCTTCCATTAGCAGAAATGATTCCTGATGTTACTGTTATCCCAATTCCGAATGGATTCCCTATCGCTATTACCCAGTCTCCAACTCTAGATTTTTCTGAATCTCCAAACTCCACATAATGTAAAGGCTTATCATGATTTACTTTTATTAATGCTAAATCCGTTTTGCGGTCATGTCCTATAACCTTTGCCTTCAACTCAGTGCCATCCATAAGTTTGACTGCAACTTTATTTGAAGCTTCTGCTACCACATGGTAATTTGTTACTATATATCCTGTCTTATCTATAATAAATCCAGATCCTAGTGGTATCAATCTCTTGCTTTCAAAGGTTTCTGGATTTGGCTCTGCAGATGGAGGCATGAATTTCTCAAAGAACTGTTGGAACTCATTAAATGGGGACCCTTCAGGGAACGGTGTAGTTTTTGTTGAGCGTTTTGGTTTGTGAGTCATGAAAACATTCACGACAGCAGGCATTAATGGTTCAACTAGATTTGCAAATCCTTCAGTAGGATTCTTATGTATGGCAGATAAAGCATTAGGGGTTGCAATGCTTGTGCAAAGAAAGCCTATTACAAGAATGTAGTTTAAAAAAGATTTTAGGATTTGCATACTAAACCAATGTTTTGAAATAATTATGTTATTAATATATCAGCTATTTATTAAACAAACGTAAAAATCCATCGTTAGATGAAAGATATAAAGTAGTATCTTTTTTATTAAAAGATTTTTTGTAAGCTTCTAGGGATCTGTAAAAATTATAGAACTCTGGATCTACTTTAAATGCGGAAGCGTAAATTCTAGTTGCCTCTGCATCACCTTCACCTTGTAGTTTTGTGGATTTTTTATATGCCTCAGCTAATAATATAGTTTTTTCTTTCTCAGCTGTAGACCTAATGATTTGCCCTTCTTCGTCTCCTTGTGCTCTTATTTTTTTAGCTTCCTTTTCTCTGTCTGATCTCATTCTTGCATATATTGCAGCACTGTTTTCTACTGGAAGGTCTGCTCTAGATATACGCACATCTAATACATCTATACCAAATCCACTTGATTTAGAGTTCATTAGATTTTGTATATCTCCCATTATCTTGCTTCTTTTATCGGTTAGTAATGCAGACAAAGGCTCATTACCTATTACTTCTCTTAAAGATGAATTAAATATACTGGTAATTCTTGATTTCAGACCAGATTGATCAGTGACTGTTTGATATATCTTAACAGGATCAACAATTTTATATTTAGCATATGCGCTTATTATAAGCTTTTTCTGGTCTGCAGCAGTTAGTTCTTTTTCTTCATCTATGATGTCTAATACTTTTTTATCA
>Ga0222708_1000016_pt1 | contig 54184 bp, 52 predicted proteins | sample AntAcemetage1576_FD_179806 | JGI IMG/M metagenome (GOLD analysis project Ga0222708, IMG submission 179806) | Saline water microbial communities from Ace Lake, Antarctica - #1576 | ecosystem: Environmental > Aquatic > Non-marine Saline and Alkaline > Saline | place: Antarctica: Ace Lake... | reverse complement strand
GCTCGCGCCGCAGGTGCGCAAACGCCCGCGGGGGTGTGCCGAGCAGATTGGCGACGGTCGGGGCGCCGGTGGCGGGCGAGAAGCCGTGGCGCTGCATCCAGCCGTCGTTAAAGATTTTGCCCAGATAACCACGCCCACCGTCGGGCAAAACCACGACCATCACATCGTCGGGGCCGAGTTCACGCGCCACCTCGAGAGCGCCGACCACGGCCATGCCACACGAGCCCCCCACGAGTAGGCCCTCTTCGCGGGCAAGCCGCAGCGTCATGTCGAAAGACTGCTGGTCGCTGGCGGCAACAATGCGGTCGACCACTGTGGGGTCGTAGGCGCCAGGCCAAAAATCTTCGCCGACGCCCTCCACGAGGTACGGTCGACCGGTGCCGCCCGAGTAGACACTGCCCACCGGGTCGACGCCGATAATCTGCACACGACCACCCGCGCGATCAGCACTGACCTCGCGCAGGTAACGGCCCGTGCCCGAGATGGTCCCGCCGGTACCGACACCGGCAACAAAGTGCGTCACGCGGCCGTCAGTATCGCGCCAAACCTCCGGCCCGGTCGTCTCGTAGTGACTCAATGGGCCGTTCGGGTTGGCGTACTGGTTGGGCTTAAACGCTCCGGGTATTTCTCGCGCCAGCCGGTCAGAGACGCTGTAGTACGACTCAGGATCGTCGGGAGCCACCGCCGTGGGGGTGATCACAATCTCAGCGCCATACGCCGTCAGCACATTGCGCTTGTCTTCGCCCACCTTGTCGGGCAGAACGAAAACGCAGTGGTAACCACGCTGCTGCGCCACCAGCGCTAAACCCACGCCCGTGTTTCCGCTGGTCGGTTCGACAATGGTGCCACCGGGTTTCAGAAATCCGTCGCGTTCAGCCGCGTCAATAATGCGCGTCGCAATGCGGTCTTTCGACGATCCACCGGGGTTGAGATATTCCACTTTCACCAGCACGGTGGCCGTGATGCCCCCCGTCACCCGGTGCAGGCGAACCAGGGGAGTGTTGCCGATGAGATCGACAACCGAATCGGCGTACTTCATGGCCTGAATCTATCAGCGGGGTGCCGTGAGTCGCCGACGGGCGGCGCCGCGGTTGGCCTCACCCGGGCACGCTGCCACGCTCACAGCAATGCATAGCCTGGTCTGGAATGATGAGCACCAGAGTTAAACCTGACTCACCTGCACTCCCACTGCCCTTCATCGCCCCGCGCGACGCACTTGACAGGAGCCCCCGTGCCCGACAATGCAGCAGCAACGCCCGCCTTCGCCTCAGGCTCCCCCAATAACCTCACCACTAAGCAGCAGCGTGAGAAGCGCCGTGCCGAGAAGGTCGCTGCCCTCAAGGTCAAGCAAGCGCGCGCCAAGCGCAACCAAAAACTGGGTCTTGCGGGCGCCATTGTCGGCGGTGTGGCAGTGGTGGGTCTTTTGGTCGGCATCGTCGTGACCTCGGCGACTCCCCCGGTTGACCCGGCGACGATCGAGATTGAGGGTCTGCAAACCTTCGACAACAATGACGCGGTGCACGTGCAGTCGGCGGTCGAATATGAGATGACTCCACCCGCAGGCGGACCCCACAACCCCACCTGGCTCAACTGCGGCACCTATGAAGAAGAGGTGCCGGCAGAATACGCCGTGCACTCACTCGAACACGGTGCGGTCTGGGTCACCTACGACCCCGAGCTGGTCTCAGGCGCTGATCTCGACACTCTGCGCGATGCGATGCCGAGTACCTACATGCTGCTCTCACCGTTTGCCGGGCTCGACTCGCCCGTCGTCGCCAGTGCCTGGGGCGTGCAAGTTGCGCTTGATGGCGTTGACGACCCGCGCCTGGGCGACTTCATCGTGAAGTACCGAAACTCACCGGATGTGCCAGAGCCGGGCGCCCTGTGCAGTCAAGCCCTCGATGGGCCCGGCCGAATTTCATGACCGTGCGTGACACCAGTGGCACGAGCCGCGCTAGCAGCACACCTACCGCGGCCGCCCTGGCCAGCACGCCCGGCACAGGCCGCCCGCCGACCATGAGCCGCTCGCGACTTCTGGTTGTGGCCGCACTCCTGGTGCTCGTCACGCTCGTCGTCGGAGTGCTCGTCGGCCGGGTGACCAATGTCAGCTCGACTCCGACTCCGACGGAGTCGAGTGCCGAAGCAGGCTTCGCCCGTGACATGCAGGTGCACCACGGCCAGGCCGTCGAAATGGCGCTCCTCGTGCGTGATCGCAGTAGCGACCCAGCAATTCGCCTGCTCGCCCTCGACCTTGCCACGGCGCAAACGCAACAGCAGGGTCAAATGTTCGCCTGGCTCGCGGCATGGGGTTTACCGCAAACCGGTAGCGAACCCGAAATGCAGTGGATGTCGCGCCCCGTCATCGATGGCTCGGCTGGCCGCTATGGTCACGCAGGTCACACCCCGGGCGAGCCGATGCCCGGTGTCGCCAGTTTCGAGCAGATGCAAGAGCTGGCCAGCCTGAACGGGGTCGAGGCTGAACGATTTTTTCTCGAGCTCATGATCGAGCACCATCTGGGCGGCGTCGAGATGGCCGAGGCAGTGCTGGCCCGCAGCACAAATTCTCTGGTGACCGATCTGGCCGGTGGCATGCTGCAGGTTCAGTCGAAAGAGCTCGACTACATGTCTGAATTGCTGGCCGAACGGTCATAGTCAGCCGACTGCTGTTCCACCAGCCGCGCGTACACACCGTCGAGGGCGAGCAACTCGCCGTGAGTGCCACTCTCAACAATGCGGCCCTGGTCGACGACGTGAATGACGTCAGCAGCACTCACGGTCGACAGCCGGTGCGCGATGGCAATCGTGGTGCGACCGCGACTGGCCGCGTCAAGGGCGCCCTGTACGACTCGCTCTGAAACCGAATCGAGAGCGCTGGTGGCCTCGTCGAGAATCAGCACCGGCGGATCCTTCAGCAACACTCGCGCAATGGCAACGCGCTGTTTCTCACCGCCAGAAAGGCGGTAACCCCGTTCGCCGACCACCGTGTCATAACGGTCAGGAAAACCGTCGATGGTGGCGTGGATGTTCGCCGCACGACAGGCCGCCTCAAGCTCAGCATCGGTGGCATCGGGTTTCGCATACCGCAGGTTCTCGGCGATGCTGGCATGAAAGAGGTAGGTCTCTTGACTTACGATTCCGATGCCGGCGATAAGGCTCTGCTGCCGCAACTGCCGCACGTCGACCCCCGCCACTTCGACCGAACCACTGGTTACATCGTGTAGCCGCGGCACGAGGTACGAGACCGTTGTCTTACCCGCGCCCGATGGCCCCACAAAGGCCACAAACTGCCCCGGTTGCACGTCAAACGACACGCGGTTGAGCGTCGGTGCTGTGTCGGGCGACGCGTCGGGGTACCGGAAGACGACGTTGTTAAATCGGATGCGTCCCACCTGAGCCCGGTCAATTTCGCGCGCATCGGGCGCCTCGGTAATGCGGGGCTGAAGGTCGAGGTACTCGAAGATGCGCGCGAACAGAGCCCCGCTGGTTTGCAGGTCGAGCGCGACTCGCATGAGACCCATAAGCGGCCAGGTGAGTCGTGCCTGAACAGTGGTGAAGGCGACAATCGTGCCAGCGGTGACCGCAACATCCATCTGAATGAGCCACGCAGCCACCAGGTATACGACGGCGGGAATGATCGACAGAAATACGTTGACGGTGGCAAAGAACCACTGACCACTCATCTGTAACTGCACTTGCAAGCCGCGCTGAGTGTCGTTTTCACCGGCGTAACGCTGAACTTCACTCTGCTGGCGATAGAAGCTTTTGGCCAGCAGGATGCCTGACACGCTCAGCGCCTCCTGCGTGATGGCGGTCATGTCGCTCAACGATTCTTGCGTTTTGGTGGCGATGCGCGCGCGCACCTGGCCTACCCGACGCTGTGCGATGACCAGCACCGGCAGCAGGACCACCGCGACCACGGTCAGCTGCCAGCTCAACAGCAGCATCGCGACAAAGGCTGCGATGACGGTGACAGTGTTGCCGATCACGCTGGAGACCGTGTTGTTGAGTACCCCGGCAACGCCACCCACATCGTTTTGCAGACGCGACTGGATGACGCCGGTTTTTGTACGCGTGAAGAAACCCAGTTCCATCGCCTGCAGATGAGAGAACAGACGCACGCGCAACTGGGCCATGACGCTGTTGCCCACAGAGGCCGTGAGGTAGGTCTGACCAATGCCGATGCCAGCCGAGATCACCCAGAGTGCGACCATGACGCTGACCAGCTGCATCAGCAGGGGAACGTTGGGGGTGCCCTCCGGCGGAAAAAGTCCGAGGTCAAAGGCCTGCTGGGTGAGCAGCGGCGGCACCACGCTGAGTGCGGCCGACACGAACACCAGCACGATGGTGACGGTCAGTCCGGTGCGATGCGACTGAAACAGTTCGGCGATGCGCGGCACCAGGTTCGGTATCTGCGGCGCCTCAGCATTCTCGGCTCGCTGTGCCGCTACGTCTCCGCGTGATCCTCGGCGACCGCCTCCCGTATTCATAACGCGAGCCTACGGGCGAGCGGCTGTGGGCAGTGCTCGCGCTCGACCGATCAGCCCTTCGTTGACCCCGCCAGCAGGCCGCGCACGAAATAGCGCTGCAGGCTGAAGAAGACGACGAGCGGAATGATCAGCGAGATGAAGGCCGCCGCGGGCAGTCGTTCAGTGTTGCGACCGAAGTTGCCCACGAGCTCGGCCAGTCGCTGGGTGAGCGGTGCCACGTCGGCGGTTCCTCCCGAGAACACCAGCGCCACGAGCAGGTCATTCCAGACCCACAAGAACTGGAAGATGCCGATCGAGGCGAGCGCAGGAAGCGACAGCGGAATGATGATGCGAAAGAAGATTTGAGTGTGATTTGCGCCATCGACCCGCGCCGCCTCTATGACCTCACCCGGAATCTGGCTAATGAAGTTGTGCAGCAAGAAGATGCACAGCGGCAGACCAAAGATGGTGTGCGCGATCCACACCGCAGGGAACGTGCCGCTAATGCCCAGAACCTGCGAGAAAATCTGCAGCAGCGGGATGAGCGCCATCTGTAACGGCACAATCTGCAGCGCAAAAATCAGCACGAAGAGCGCGCCCGACCCGCGAAATTTAATCCAGGCGAAGGCGTAGGCCGCCATGGTGGCCAAGATGATCGGAAACAGGGCCGCCGGCACGGCGATGACCAACGAGTTGACGAAGTATGAGCCGAGGTTTGCCGACGACGCGCCCTGAACGGTGAGCACGTCGGCATAGTTCTGCAACGTGAAGCTCGGGCTGACAAAGATGTTCCACCAACCGTTGCTCCGAATTTCGGTGGGGGTGCGAATGGATGAGACAAGCAGGCCGAAAGTCGGAATCGTCCACACGGTCGCAATAAGAATGGCCGCAAAGGTCGCCCACGGTGACGTCAGCGACTGCTTTACCCTGCGGGTTTTACCGCCGCGGGGCTGGTTCTTTTGCCCCAGTGGCCGATCGAGTGTGCTTTCTGCCGCGCGCGCAGCGTCGGTGTTGGTGTTGGTGTTGGTGTTGGTGCCGGCGCCAGTGCTGACACGGCCGGATTCGCCACTGGTGCTCATCGGATCTCCTTCTGCTGCTGCAGTACGCGCACGTTGTAGATGACGATCGGCATGACCATGAGGAACAGCACCACGGCTAAAGCCGAGCCGTACCCTGTCTCGCCGCGGTTGAACGCCTGCGTGTACATTTCATTGGCAATCACCGAAGTTTCGAAGTTGCCGCCGGTCATTGCGCGAACGATGTCAAAAACTTTGAGGGTGGCAATCGAAATGGTGGTCACGACGACAACGAGGGTGCCGCGAATGCCCGGCACAGTGACGTTCCAAAATTGTTGCCACGCGTTTGCCCCATCAAGACGGGAAGCCTCAATGATCTCCACCGGCACTCCTTTGATCGCGGCAGACAGCAGCACCATGGCGAACCCGGTTTGAATCCACACCATCACCACGATCAAGAAGAGGGTGTTCCAGGGTGAATTCACCAAAAATTGCTGCGGCTCTTGGCCGAGCCACACCAGAATCTGGTTGAGCAGACCAATCTGCTCTGAGAAGCCGACTTCGCGATACTCGTACATGAAGCGCCAAATAATGCCCGCTCCAACGAACGAGATGGCCATCGGCATGAACACGAGCGATTTCAGGATCTTTTCGCCCTTGGCCTTATCGATGAACACTGCGTAGGCCAGGCCGAAAGCCGTCGACAGGGTGGGCACGAGGGCGACCCAGATGAGGGTGTTGACCAGGGTGATTACGATCTCCGGCCGCGTGAACATCCACACGAAGTTATCGATGCCCACGAAGTCGGCACCCGTCGCCGTCTGCCGACTGAAGAAGGCGAGCGTTGTGGTGCGAATGGCCGGGTAGACCAGGCCCACCGCGAGCAAGAAGAATGAGGGGCCTACGAAGATCGCTAGCTGGAGGAAGTCGCGGCCCCTCTTTGGCGCCCTGTCGGCGAGAAATAAAACAAGGCCGATGACGGCGGCGAAGGTCGCCAAGCCGGTGACCATGATGCCGAACTTTGCAATGAAGTCGGACAAAAACTCTGACATGCAGCCTCAACCTCCGTTGGTTGGTGTGGTCGTGACGCTACCCGAACAACCGGCCCGCCGAACTGTTTCGTTCGACGGGCCGGCGATCAGTGCGTTACATGTCGTTTACTGCGGGAACGTTGCGTCGATGTTTTGCAACATCTGCTGAGTCGTCACCGTGCCCGTGACCCAGTCGACCATTCCTGTCCAGAACGAGCTGGTACCCACGGCGGCCGGCATCAGGTCAGAGGCGTCGAAACGGAACACCGTGTCTTCGCCCTGCAAGATTTCAACCGACTGGCGAGCAAGGTCAGACCCTGCAAGCGACGGGTCGAGGCCCTTGTTGGCCGAGATCACTCCACCGAGGCCGACACGAATGTTGGCGAAGGTATCGCTGGCCAGGTAGGCCTGCAGTGCACCCGTAGCCGGGTTGTCGTTGAACGCGGCAACGAACTCGCCACCACCGGTGACAGCGTTCGGGTCGCCCGCAGCGATCGGCGGGGTCAGGAAGGCCCAGACGTCACCGTCGGGAGCAACCGTTACGCCCTCGCCCCACTGAGCCTCGTAGAACGAAGCCTGGTGGTGCATCGAGCAGGTACCGTCGAGGATCGATAGGCCACCGTCTTGGAACGTGGTGGTCACAATCGACTGCACGCCGCCGAAGCCGCCGTTGACGTAGTTCTCGTTGAGCAGAATCTCTCCGACGAGGTCGACGGCATTAGTGATTTCAGGCGAGTCAAACTTCAAGTCACCAGCGACCCACGCGTCATAGGCCTCGGGGCCTTCGGCGCGAAGGACAAGGTCTTCAACCCAGTCAGTTCCGACCCATCCAGTGGCGTCACCCGAGCCGAAGCCGACGCACCACGGCCGGTAGGGGCCGTCGTTTCGAGAGGTCATCGTTTCGGTCAGATCAAGCATCTCTTGGTAGGTCGTCGGAATGTCGTAGCCGTTGTCGGCGAAGTCACTCGGCGAGTACCAGATGTAGCCCTTGACGCTGGCCAGCAGCGGTGCAGCGTAGAAGGTGCCATCGACGGTGCCGTAGCCCTTCCATGACTCGCTCCAGAACTCGTCAACGTTGGCTTCGACGGGCGCGGGCGCTTCGACGACGAAACCGTCGGCGATGAGTCGCTGCAGCAACCCGGGCTGCGGAATGATCATCAGGTCAGGTGCATCGCCGGCAGCGGCCCGCACGTTGATCTGCGTCTCAGCCTCTTGAGTGCCGACGTAGTCGACGGTGATGCCCGTGCAGGCCTCAAAGTCGGCAACGCTCTCGACGATGGCGTCGGCCTCGGTGTCGATGATCGTCGCGTAGAGCTCAACGGTCTCGCCCTCAAAGGTGCCGTACGCCTCGTAGGCGGCGCAGTCCGTGTCGCCGCCCGCACCTGCGTCAGTATCAGTGTCGGCCGCACAGCCAGCCAGCACCAGGCTGAGAACTCCGATGGCGGCAGCAGGTGCAATAAGCCTGCGTCGAAGGGTGGAACCCATGTGTTTCCTCCTCGTTGAGGTTGGTCAGCGCGCCGTTCGACGCGCGTGATGATGTGTGGTGAGTTACCTGGAATTCGGCGTCAAAAGCGTCGTAAAGCACTTCGTCGGGAACCGGTTCCAGGTTTCACGGTACGTCACCCCACGGTGGGCCGCAAGCCCTCAAACCGCGGATGTTATCGTTTTGTTGCTAAATTCTTTTGGCCGTCGTGGCTGCCGTGCTGTCGATGATCAGCCCAAAAACATCTGTCGCATGGCAACGGTTCCACAACCGCTGGTCTGCGGCTACAATCTGCTCACAGGCAGAGTTCGATACCGTCGCCACGCAACGACATCAACACCCACGCTCCACCACCGCTGCCTAACGCCACCGTCCAACGAAGGGCCCACGGCCATGAGCATTCTCGCTGATGTCGCCCGCCTCGCCGGCGTCTCAAAGTCGACAGCGTCTCGCTCACTGAGCGGCCGCGGCTATGTCTCTGACGAGACCCGCCAACGCGTCGAAGCGGCGGCCGCCGAACTCGGATTCGTGGTGTCGAGCACGGCTGCAAGCCTGGTCACGGGACGCACTCGCAATGTCGGCGTCGTGATTCCGTACATCAACCGCTGGTATTTCGCCGAAGTGCTCGAAGGCATCGAGTCGGCTCTCATTGCCGCCGGCTACGACCTGACCCTGTATCGGCTGAGCACCGACCGCGATTTGCGGCGACGCGTCTTCGACTATTTTCTCGTGCGAAAGCGCGTCGACGCGGTGATCTCAGTGACCATCGCGCTGAGCCCTCACGAAGTACAAATGCTGCAGGCCCTGGGCAAGCCCTTGGTCGGCATCGGTGGTCGCATCGACGGCATTTCTTCGCTCTCCATCGACGACGTCGAGACTGCGCGTCTGGCGACCGAACACCTCATCAGCCTGGGCCACCAGCGCATCATGCACGTGGGCGGCGACCAGAACGAACAAATGGATTTTCGAGTGCACTCGCAGCGCTACGCGGGGTTCTCGCAGGCACTCGCGCACGCCGGTATCACCGTGGATGACGCCTTTCGTGACGCGGATTTCTCGATCGAGGGCGGCTTTGCGATTGGCCTCGCCGTGCTGGGCAACCCACGCACTCGACCGACCGCCATTTTCGCCGGATGCGATGAAATCGCTATCGGCATCATGGTCGCCGCGCGTCAGCTCGGAATCACCGTGCCGCACGAACTCTCCATCATTGGCATCGACGGGCACCCGCTCGCTGAGATGTTTGGGCTCACCACCCTGGTGCAACAGCCTGGCGCTCAGGGGGCCCAGGCCGTCGAACTGCTGCTGAGTCAGCTCGATCATGCCGAGGCTGCGCCGCCCGATCAGCACCTGCTACTGCCCACCGCGCTCACGGTGCGGGCAAGCACCGCCGCGCACGTCCCCCGCTGAAAAATGTTCGCCAAACACCAACAGCCCCGCACCGTCGTGAGACGGGCGGGGCTGCGAAGTGCTGGGTGGTCGGTGACTACTTGATGCTGACGGTGGCGCCAGCCTCTTCGAGCTGAGCTTTCGCCTTCTCGGCGGCCTCTTTGCTCACGCCTTCGAGAACGACGCCGGGGGCGCCGTCGACGACAGCCTTGGCCTCGCCGAGGCCGAGGCTCGTGAGCGCGCGCACCTCTTTGATGACCTGGATCTTCTTTTCGCCGATGGCGTCGAGCATGACGTCGAACGAGGTCTGCTCTTCGGCCTCGTCGGCGGCGGCAGCGGGGCCGGCAGCGGCTGCTGCTGCGACGGGCGCAGCTGCGGTGACCTCAAAGACCTCTTCGAACTTCTTCACAAATTCGCTGAGCTCAATGAGTGAGAGCTCCTTGAATGCTTCGATCAGCTGGTCAGTAGTGAGCTTGGCCATGATGACTCCTTCGTAGTGTTGGTGGTGTGTCGTAAACCGGTCAACAGAAAATTAGTTGCCGGACTCCTGCTTGAGCCGCAGCGCGTCAACGGTGCGCACGGCCTGCGCCAGCGGCGCGTTGAACATGTATGCGGCACCGAACAGCGAAGCCTTGACGGCACCGGCCAACTTCGCCAGTACCACCTCACGGCTTTCGAGCTCGGCGAGCTTCATGACCTCAGAAGCGTCGAGCGGCTTACCGTCGAAGTAGCCGCCCTTCACCACGAGGTTCGGGTTTGCCTTGGCAAAGTCACGCAACGCCTTCGCCACGCTCACGGGGTCACCGTGAACGAAAACGAGGGCAGACGGGCCAGCGAGCATGTCATCGAGCGAGTCGATGCCAGCCTTCTGAGCCGCGATCTTGGTGAGCGTGTTCTTCACCACGGCGTACGACGCGTCAGCACGGATGTTCGAACGCAGTTTTTTCAGCTGCGCCACCGTGAGGCCGCGGTACTCGGTGAGCAGTACGGCGTTCGAGCTGGTGAATAGTGCTGCCAGCTCGGCGACCGTTGCTTCCTTGTTCGCCATGGTGCTCCTCTTGTGTGTGTCGTGGTTGATGCCTCAACCGCTATGCCCACACAGAGAAAACAGCCCGGCGCATGCGCACGAGCTGTGACCTGACGCTCGCGTTCAGAAACGAGCATCGGGTTGCAATTCACACACCTGCGCGGGTCGTCGCTCCCCCGAAGAGAGGTGTGCGAGCCTTCGATGTGCGCCCCAAGCTGCAGGGTTTTACATCACCAGCGGTCTTTGGCTTATCCGAGTGTATCGCACGTCTGGGTTGCCATCGAACAGCAAGACAGTCAAAAGCACGACACAATTAGCATGTTTTGCATGACGGCTATAGGGGCATGATTGAGTAATCCACCACTGCGAAAGGGCTTGTCATGACCACACAGGTGACCGTTATTCCCGGAGACGGCGTCGGGCCAGAGTGCATCGATGTCGCGCAGCGAGTGATTGACGCGGCGGGTGTAAGCATCGACTGGGATGAACAGCAGGCCGGTGAGCGCGTTTTTCGGCAGGGCATCGCATCCGGTGTTCCGCAAGAAACTATCGACTCCATCGCCCGCACCCGCGTAGTTCTGAAGGGGCCGCTCGGCACCCCCGTCGGATTCGGTGAAAAGTCGGCAAACGTCACCCTGCGCAAGCTTTTTGAAACCTACGCCAACATTCGCCCCGTGCGCGAGCTGCCCGGAGTCACCACTCGCTACTCCGGATCAGGGATCGACCTGGTCGTTGTGCGCGAAAACGTGGAAGACCTGTATGCCGGCATCGAACACATGCAAACACCCGGCGTTGCGCAGTGTCTCAAACTGATCTCTCGCAAGGGCTCGGAAAAAATCGTGCGCACGGCCTTCGAGTTTGCTCGCAGTGAGGGTCGCAGCTCAGTTGTCTGCGCCACCAAGTCGAACATCATGAAACTCACCGAGGGTGAAGTGAAACGCGCCTTCGAGCGCGTGGCTCTGGAATACCCCGATCTTGACGCGCACCACATGATCATCGACAACGCTGCCCACCAGCTCGTCAAAAAGCCGGAACAGTTTGACGTGATCGTCACCACCAACATGAACGGTGACATCCTCAGCGACCTGACTTCAGCACTCGTGGGCGGGCTCGGCTTCGCACCCTCAGCCAACCTCGGTTCAAGGGTGGCCATCTTCGAAGCAGTGCACGGCTCGGCGCCCAAATACGCTGGCAAAGACGTCATCAACCCCACCGCCGTGATTCTCTCGTCAGTCATGATGCTGAAACACCTGCGGTACTTCGACGAGGCAGAGCTGATCGAAAACGCGCTCTTCGCGACTCTGCAGAAGGGCGTACTCACCGGGGATGTCGTGGGGTACGAGCATGGAGTCTCGACCAGCGGATTCGGCTCGGCCATCATCGGCAACCTGGGTGGGAGTGTCGACGGTTACACGATTCGCCGCGGCCGCCCCCTCGCGATGCCCGCCCCGGTCGCCGACCCCGTCACGGTCGTGCCCGAGCAGCGCCGCATCATCGGCACCGACGTCTTCGTCGAATCAGGACTCATGCCACCCGAGCTCGGGCCCGCGCTCGACGCGCTCGTCAGCGACTTGCCGGTTCGCCTCAAGATAATCTCAAACCGCGGCACCAAGGTGTACCCCGACGGCAACACCAACATTGACGTCGTCGACCACTATCGCTGCCGGTTCGTGCTGCGCGAAGAGGGCGAGCTCAGCAGAGCGGTCATTCGCGATCTGCTCGCCCGCATCGAAGGCAGCATCGACTGGGTGCACATCGAGCTGCTACAAGAGTTCGACGGCCAGCCCACGTTCACCAAAGCACAGGGCGAAGACTAAGGCGCAGGCTAGGGCGCCGGCTAGGGCGCGTCGAGCCATGAGTGGCTCGGCGCGTACCCCAAGTCGCGGCGGGCCGCGTCGATCGAGAGCAGAGTTTCGCGGCCGATTAGGGGTCGCGTGAGCGGAACATCCGCGAATTCGGCTGTCATGAGCTCAGTGGAATCGCGCCGCATGACAGTGTCAGCAGCGGCAATGATGTACGTCTCGTAGCCGGGGCCTCGCGTTGACAGTGCGCGCTCTACAGCGTGCGCGGCATCGCGGCGGTCAATGTAGCCCCACAGGTTCCAGCGGCGCAGGCTGGGATCGTGTTGCCACGACTCAAACTCGGAGTAGTCCTCCGTCGCCATCACGTTACTGAACCGTAGCCCCGTCATCGACAGTGTCGGATCAAGTCGACACAGCTTGCGAGCCAGCTCTTCTTCGAGGTGTTTGCCGATCGCATACATAAAGTTCGGCCGGGTCGGCTGGCCCTCATCGATGGGTACAGCGGGAGGCGCCTCGGTGAGCGGTAAGCCCAGCAGGGTCTCACTCGAAGCGTGCACGATGCGCGCGATGCCCGCGCGTCGGGCAGCCTGAAACACGGCAATCGCCATCGCCAGATTGTCATGCAACAAAACCGTGTCGGGCCGGATGCCCGGCGCGGGGCTCGCCGCCAAATGCACCACTGCGTCGAGGCCGTCGTGGCGTTCTTCAACCCCGGCCAGGCAGTCCAGCACCTGCCCCGCGTCGGTAAGGTCGACTCGCACAAAGTCAGTGCCCGGCGTGCCCACGGTGTCGAGTCCGACCACACGATGGCCGCTTTCCACCAGGTGGGTGACAACGGCTTGCCCGAGCTTGCCGGCCGAGCCTGTGACGGCGATGCGCATAGCAGCGAGCCTAGACGCCTCCGCCAGCGAGCGAGCTTGGGGCAAGGGGCAGGCTCACGCGAAACACTGTCTCGCCGGGTCGCGACGAAAAAGTGACCGAGCCCGTGTGCGCTTGCACGACAGCCGACACGATGGCAAGCCCCAGCCCCGTCGAGCCGGTCGCGCGTGAGCGTGAGGTGTCGGCGCGCGCAAATCGTTCGAAAAGAACCGGCTGCACTTCAGCCGGAATACCCGGGCCGGTGTCGGTGATCGTGACAATCGCCCGCCCTTCCAGCGTGCCCAGAGCCGCCGTAATGCGCGTCGACGCAGGGGTGTGTACGCGGGCGTTTGCCAACAGGTTGGCGACCACCTGGTGCAGTCGGTACTGGTCGCCGGTCACCACCAACGGATCAGCTGGCACGCGCACCACCCACTGATGTGCCGCCGACGTGGCTTGCGCATCAGCCACCGCGTCAGTGACCAACGCGGCCAGGTCGACCGGGTCACGGCGCAAATCGCGCCCCTCGTCCAGCCGCGCCAACAGAAGCAGGTCGTCGACCAGCGCTGACATGCGTACCGACTCCGACTCGATGCGCGACAGAGCGTGACGAATGTCATCGGGCACTTCGTGGCCACTGCGCCGAGTGAGCTCGCTGTAACCACGAATGGCGGCTAGCGGAGTGCGCAACTCGTGGCTTGCATCAGCTACGAATTGACGCACCTTCTGCTCGCTGGCCTGCCGGGCGTCAAAAGCGTGTTGAACATGATCGAGCATGCGCGTGAAAGCTGCACCCAACTGCCCAACTTCAGTACCCGAATCAGTGTCCAGTACTGGCAGCCGGTCGGCGAGCGCTACGGTGCCTCGATCGAGCGGCAGGGCTGTCACAGCCGCAACAGCCTCTCGCACGCTGGTCAACGGCCGCAAGCCCAGGCGCACCACCTCCCGACCAAGCACAGCGGCCACGATGAGAATTCCCGCCAGTATCGCTGCGATGACAGCCCCAAGGCGGGCAACCGTAACAGTCACCTCCCGTGTCGACAGGCCCACGATCAATACCGTGTCGCGGTCAGAGTCGACGGCAAGCACCCGAAACTCACCCAAGTCGTCCGAAAATCGCACGGTTGCGAGTTCACCCGGCGTGCTGCCGGCCAGAGAATCGACCTGAGCGTCGCTGAGCTCACGCACGGTCGCCGCCTCATCAAGGTAAGCAGCCACAGCCGACCCGTTAGCCTGCACAACCCCAATGAGCGAACCCGTCGGCAAGCCCGGCCCCTGAAAACTTTGGGTCGGAGCTCGACTTGACGCAGCAGCATTCTCGATGCGCTGTGCGACCGCCCGCAACTCGTCATCGAGCTGTGCCACCAGATTGGCGCGCACGAAGTACACGCTCAGCACTCCGATCGCGAGGGTCGCCATCATGAGCAGCACCAAGATGCCCGCCACCAGCCGCTGCTGCAGTGACCACCCGCCCTGCATCAGACGACCGGCTTGATCATGTAGCCGACCCCCCGCACAGTGTGAATCATCGGCTCACCCAGTGAATCGATCTTCTTGCGCAGGTATGAAATGTAAATCTCGACGATGCTTGAACGGCCACCAAAGTCGTAGCTCCACACACGGTCAAGAATCTGCGCTTTGCTGAGCACCCGACGAGGGTTGCGCATGAGGTAACGCAGCAGTTCGAACTCCGTCGCGGTGAGCTCAACCTCGGTGCCGCCGCGATGGACTTCATAGCTTTCTTCGTTCAGCACCAGATCGCCCACGGTAATTTCAGGATCAGAACGCTCGCTGATGGCAAGCGCACTGCGACGGATAAGCCCGCGAAGGCGGGCAACAAGCTCTTCCAAACTGAACGGCTTTGGCACGTAGTCGTCGCCGCCCGCCGTCAAACCCACAATGCGGTCATCGACCGAGTCTTTGGCCGTGAGAAACAACACCGGCACGTCTGTTCCGTCGGCCCGCAGGCGACGCAACACCTCCAGCCCGTCCAGGTCGGGCAGCATGATGTCGAGAACAACGACGTCGGGCTTGAACTCGCGGCCGTGTTGCAGGGCCTGCTGGCCAGTCAACGCAGTGCGAACATCCCACCCCTCATATTTCAGGGCCATCGAGACCAGGTCGGCCAGCGAGGGTTCGTCATCGACTACGAGAGCGCGAATCGGCGAACCGTCGGGTCGGGTCAGGCGGGGTGTGTCAAGAGTGTTGTCATCGGCCATGACTGAAGTAAGCCGCACGTTTCTATGAGTCACCTTTGAGCTGGCCCTAGACACACGCAGCGACTCCGATCGCGTGATCAGACGTTTACGCCCAGGACACACCCTGGTGGTGAGCATCGTGTTGACTAGGGCCAGGTGTCAGCTCCACGCCCACCCCACCCACACGCCCACACGCCCACACGCCCACACGAGGGAGCAGTGCCCCATGGCAACTATGCGCGCAATGGTGATGATCAAAACGGGCGACGCAGATGTGCTGACAATGACCGACCTGCCCATTCCGGTGCGGGCAGGCGCCGACGTGCTGGTGCGAGTTCACGCCACCAGCGTTAATCCGATCGACGTGAAGACTCGGGCCGGGCGTGGGGCCGCAGCCGCCATTCGGCAGTATCCGGTCGTGCTCGGCTACGACATTGCCGGCACCGTGATCGAGTCGGCGTACGCTGCGCACCCCCTGGCGCCCGGCAGCGAGGTCTACGGCATGACGATGGTGCCTCGATTCGACGGCGGCAACGCTGAATACGCCGTAATTTCAGAACTGTTTCTCGCCGCAAAGCCGAGTTCGCTCACGATGGTCGAAGCCGCCGCTATCCCGCTCGCGGCATTGACCGCGTGGGGAATGGTGGTCGACGTGGCGCGCGCCCACGAAGGCCAGCGGGTGCTCATTCACGCCGGCGCCGGAGGGGTTGGCCACTTCGCCGTGCAACTCGCGGCGTTCTTCGGAGCCCACGTCACTGCCACCTGCTCGACCGCCAACGTGTCGTTCGTGCGAGAGCTCGGGGCTCACCGCGTCGTCGACTACACCGCCACCGCGTTCGACGCCGAGGTGCGCGATGTTGACGTCGTCATCGACCTCATCGGCAACGTGCACGACGCCACCGGTACTCGATCCTTAGCGACGCTGCGACCCGACGGACTACTCGTCAATGCTCCCACCGGCAGTTGGCCGACCATGCGAGAAGAGGCAGCCGCGGCCGGAGTGCGTGCCACCGGTTACGCAGTGTCACCCAACGGTGCGACGCTGGCCGTCATCAGTCGGATGATCGACGCCGGCGACCTACGTGTGCACCTCGATCGAGTGCTGCCGCTTGAGCAACTCGCCGACGCCCACCGGCTGGTCGAGACCGGGCACACGCGGGGGAAAATCGCAATCAACGTCGCAGGCGGTTAAAGCCGCTCCGCCAACGCAAAAAACCCCGCCGGAGCGGGGCTTTTCACGGTGTGTCGCTGCAACAGCAGCAGCGCGTACGGGGGTTAGACGGCGTTAACGTCGAGCGGAACGCCCGGTCCGAAGGTCGTCGACAGCGAACCCTTCTGCAGGTAGCGCCCCTTCGAGCTCGACGGCTTGAGACGCATGACCTCGTCGAGCGCAGCTTTCAGGTTCTCTTGCAGCTGCTCTTCGGTGAACGCGCACTTACCGATGATGAAGTGCACATTCGAGTGCTTGTCGACGCGGAACTCGATCTTGCCGCCCTTGATGTCGGTGACAGCCTTGCCCACGTCGGGCGTGACGGTGCCGGTCTTCGGGTTGGGCATGAGACCACGGGGGCCCAGTACCTTACCGAGCCGGCCAACCTGGCCCATGAGCTCGGGCGTCGAGACGGCCGAGTCGAACGAGGTGTAGCCGCCGGCCACCTTCTCGATGAGCTCGGCGCCGCCGACCTCATCAGCGCCAGCAGCGATAGCCGCTTCTGCCGCGGGTCCGGTTGCGAACACGATGACGCGAACGGTTTTGCCGGTGCCGTGGGGCAGGTTGACGGTGCCGCGCACCATCTGGTCGGCCTTGCGCGGGTCAACGCCCAGCTTCAGTGCAACCTCGACGGTCGCGTTGGTGTTCTTGGATCCGGTTTGACGTGCGACCGTGACGGCCTCGTCGGGGCTGTAAAACTTGCCCTCTTCGATTTTCTCGGCCGCTGTGCGGTAAGCCTTTGACTTCGGTGCCATGGTGTGTCTCCTATAAGTGAGTTCGCGGTTGACGAGCCTGGCTGGCTCTCCCGCTGGGTGAAGGTGAAAAGGGTGGCGAGCTACTGCTCGACAGTGATGCCCATGCTGCGGGCGGTGCCAGCGATGATCTTGACAGCGGCCTCAATGTCGTTGGCGTTGAGGTCAGCCTGCTTTTGCTCGGCGATGGTGCGCACCTGCTCTTTGGTGAGCTTGGCGACCTTGACGGTGTGCGGAGTCGATGACCCCTTCTGCACGCCCGCGGCCTTCTTGATGAGTTCAGCTGCCGGCGGGGTCTTGAGAATAAACGTGAACGAACGATCTTCGTACACGGTGATCTCCACCGGGATAACGCTGCCCCGCTGCGACTCGGTCGCGGCGTTATACGCCTTGCAGAACTCCATGATGTTCACGCCTTTTTGACCCAGCGCCGGACCAATCGGCGGGGCGGGGTTCGCCGCGCCGGCGTTGATCTGCAGCTTGATCAGGCCCGTGACCTTCTTCTTCGGTGCCATGTTCTCTTCCTTCGTGTCGAGCGACATCCGAAATGGATGCCGCGCTCCCGCCTGCGCGCTTGTTGCCCGCCGCGGTCGTCTGTTAGTACAGCGTGGTGGCCTGGATTACAGCTTGGTGACCTGGTCGAAGCTGAGCTCGACCGGAGTCTCGCGCTCGAACAGCGAAACCAGGACGATGAGCTTGCCGCTCTCCGCCTTGATCTCGTTGATCGTGCCCGGAAGCCCCGCGAACGAGCCCTCCTTGATCGTGATGGTCTCGCCGACCTCGAAGTCGATTTCGGCCGGAATAGACCGAGCCGCCAGTCCGCCACCGCGTGCGGCACCCGCCTTGGCAGGAGCCTCCACCACCTGAACGGTCGACTTCAGCATTTGGAACGCCTCGTCAAAACGCAACGGAGTGGGGTTGTGCGCGTTGCCCACGAAGCCCGTGACGCCGGGAGTGTGGCGAACTACCGACCAGCTGTCTTCGTTGAGGTCCATGCGTACGAGCACGTAGCTTGGAATGCGCACGCGCGTCACCAGCTTGCGCTGGCCGTTCTTGATTTCCACCACGTCTTCCATCGGAACCTGAACCTCGTAAAGGCTCTCTTCCATGTTCATGGAGATCTTGCGGTTGTCGATGTTCTGCTTGACGCGCTTCTCGAAGCCGGCATACGAGTGCACGACGTACCACTTACCGGGCTTCATACGCAGTTCGAGCTTGAACTCGTCGTACGGGTCGACTTCGACCGGCTCAGCGTCAACGGCTGCGTCTGCATCTGCATCTGCGGCGGACTCACCCGACTCGTCGCGCGTCGCCTCAGCTGCAGCATCAGCCTCATCGGCCGAGTCGATGTCAAGGGCATCCTCGACAACAGCGTCGGCTTCGGGGTCGGCGGCGGCCTCCAGCGAATCGAGCAGACCATCAAGGTCGGGCTCGTCAGACTCGTCGACGATGTGCATCGCGGAGTGTTCGACGGCGTCGACAGAGTGCAGGTCAGCGTCAAGGACGTTGCCCTCTTGCGCTTCGTCTTCTTCAGACGATTGCTCGGCAGCGGTCGAATAGTCGAGGTCGCTGGGCAGCTTCTCAGTCACAAAAGTCTCTCTTCGTCGTCGTTCTTATGGGGTCCTGGATGCGGCACGCGGGTTACGACCCGAGCACCACCGGACCGTTGCCAAACACGTATGACACGACCCATCCGAAGACGATGTCGAGCCCTGACACGATCGCCATCATGATGATGACAAAAACGAGAACAACGAGTGTGTAGGTGATGAGTTCGCGTCGCGTGGGCGTGACCACTTTGCTGAGCTCGTTGACCACCTGACGAAGAAACAGGCTGATGCGACCAAACGGTCCACTTTTCTCGGCGCGTTCCTTTTTGGCGGTCGCAACAACGTCTTCACCTGGCTCATCGATCACACTGCTCACGTGGTGCTCTCCTCACGACATGTCGTCGTTTCGTTTGATGCGCCGTGTAAGGCGCATGTCGCCGCCAGCACTGAGGCACTCTTTCAAGGCCTGTCACCGACGACTTTGCAGGGCGGACAGGACTCGAACCTGCAACCTGCGGTTTTGGAGACCGCTGCTCTACCAATTGAGCCACCGCCCTGAGCGGCAGATCGTTTACCTCCGGGCATGCAAAAGCATGGCAGAAATCAACCACCTTGTTCCAGTGTAAGCGACGACGCGAAGAGCGCCAACCTGAGGGGGCGTCGCCGCGCAGGGTTTTCCGCGCAGGGTTTTTGGCGCCGGCCCTTGGTCTTCTGGTTTTCGCCCCAGGGTTTTCGCCCCACGGCTTTTCGTCTCCGGCCCGCCTGCGTCTCCGCATCCGCTCACCATCCGCGTGACCCCCGTAGAATTACAGGCGTGACCGTCGACTCCGCCCGAATCTCACGCCGCATTGCGGCCATCAACGAATCAGCCACGCTGAAGGTTGACGCAAAAGCGAAGGCTCTTAAGGCTGCCGGGCGCCCCATCATCAGCTACGCCGCCGGTGAACCTGACTTCGCCACTCCCGAACACATCGTCGAAGCGGCGGTTCTCGCCGCCCGCGACCCAAAAAATCACCGCTACACGCCGGCCGCCGGGCTACCCGAACTGCGCGAAGCCGTGGCCGAAAAGACCCGCCGCGACTCAGGTTTCGACGCTAGCCCCGCCAACGTCGTCATCACCAACGGCGGTAAGCATGCTGTGTTCCAAGCCATAGCGACCATCGTCGGCGACGGGGACGAAGTGCTACTGCCCTCGCCGTACTGGACCACCTACCCCGAGGTGGTCCGCCTCGCAGGCGGCGTGCCGATCGACGTGTTTGCCGGCGTGGAACAGAACTACATGGTCACCGTCGAACAACTTGAGGCTGCTCGCACCCCGCGCACCAAAGCCCTGTTCTTCGTGAGCCCGTCAAACCCGACCGGTTCGGTCTACAGTCCCGAGCAAACTCGCGCGATTGGTGAATGGGCTCTGAGTCATGGCATTTGGGTGATCAGCGACGAGATTTACCAGGCGCTCACCTACGACGGCGTGCGTGCGGTGTCGATTCTCGAAGCCGTACCCGAACTCGCTGACACGTGCATTCTGGTCAACGGGGTCGCGAAAACTTACGCCATGACGGGGTGGCGCCTTGGGTGGATGGTTAGCCCCCTCGACGTGACGGCCGCGGCCGCCAACCTGCAGTCGCACCTCTCGAGCAACGTCGCCAACATTTCGCAGCGGGCCGCGATCGCCGCCCTTACGGGGCCACAGGATGCCGTCGCAACCATGCGCGACGCTTTCGACCGCCGGCGCCAAGTGGCGGTGGCCGAACTCAACCGCATTCCCGGCATGATGACCCCCACCCCAACCGGCGCGTTTTACGTGTACCCCGATGTGTCAGGGCTGCTCAACCGCGAGTGGAAAGGCCGGACGCCGACGACCTCGCTCGAGCTGGCCGACCTCATGCTTGAGCACGCAGACGTCGCGGCCGTGCCCGGTGAAGCGTTCGGGCCCAGCGGATACCTGCGCTTCAGCTACGCGCTGGGCGACGCCGATCTGCTGGAGGGCATCCAGCGCCTGCAGAGTCTCTTCGGCACCACTGCCCAGCGGTAGCTCGCGCAGCCTGCGCCCCGCGCTGCTGCTGGCCCTTGCCGCCGTCCCGGGCGGCTGGCCCGCGCAGCCATCCCGCGCAGCTGGCCCGCGCTGCCGTCCCCCGCTGCCGTCCCGCGTAGCGATCCCGCGCAGCGTGCCGCGCTGCCGTGCCGGCAACTCCCACCGAAGCGGACGCCACACACCGAATCGGGCACCACACAGTGACTCAGTCACCCACAGCACCCCGAGGCCACACCGCTCCGGCAATTCACACGGCATCGGACTCATCACACTGAAGTTGCGGTGTGAAATGTCCGAAGTGGTGTGAATTCTGCGGGCGGCGCGGGCGCGGCAGGCGCGGGCAGCGCGCGGCACGGGCGCGGCAGGCGCGGGCAGCGCGCGGCACGGGCGCGGCAGGCGCGGGCAGCGCGCGGCACGGTGAGGCGGGCAGCGCGCGGCGCGGGCAGCGCGGGCAGCGCGCGGCGCGCGGCGCGGGTGAGGCGCGCGGCGCGGCGCGACGACTCGCAGGCCGGCCCGCCTACAACTGCGCGGCTTCGTAAGCTGCGCGCACCTCAGCCGGAATACGGCCGCGATCGCCAACCGTGCGCCCCTGACGCTGGGCCCACTCGCGAATGGCGGCGGTGTCGCTGCCACCCGGTGAGCGCTTGCGTGCAGTACCGGCACCACTGCGGCGCCCGAGCGAGCGGGAGTGTTCGATAAACGGCTTCAGGGCATCCCGCAGCGCCTGCTGGTTAGCGCGGCCGAGGTCTATCTCGTAACTCACACCGTCCACAGCAAATGTCACGGTGCCGCCCTCACCGGTCGCAATTACGGTCCCATCAAGATCATCAACAAGTTGAGTGGTAATACGCTTCATCGAAATTCTCCTCGATATTTAACAGTGTTGAAATAGTTTATCGGGCCTAAATTTTATCGCGGACGTGTTATTCACACCCCTGCTCATGCCACCCACCCACTGCAAAATTCAATCCCCCGTGCCTAACAGCCGCGAAGGAACACGGCCGAAGCACGAAAGGCGCAAACCTGTAATGGGGATCCCCTGCCGAGCCGTGAGTCGGCCGAGTGAGTGTTGTCCGCACCGCATGCAACCGCCAGAGTGGGAACATGAGCAATTCCGACACCGTCATCGAGGTTCGCGACCTGCGAAAGACGTACGGCACGATGATTGCCGTCGACGGAGTTAGTTTCGACATTCACCGCGGAGAAACCTTCGCGCTTCTGGGGCCGAACGGGGCTGGCAAGTCGACCACGATTGAGATTCTGGAGGGATATCGGCGACGCTCCAGCGGGGAGGTGCGCGTGTTGGGGGTCGACCCCGGCCGTGGCGGTCTCGACTGGAAAGCCCGGCTCGGCATCGTCTTGCAGTCGAGCGGCGAAAGCGGCAACGTGACCGTCGGTGAGCAGTTGCGTCATTTCGCTGCGCTCTATCCGAATCCCCGTTCGGTCGACGAGGTCATCGCCGCGGTCGGCCTAGAAAGCAAGGCGGGCGTGCTGATCCGTAAACTTTCTGGGGGGCAACGTCGTCGAGTTGATGTTGCTGTGGGCATCATCGGCGCCCCCGAACTGTTGTTTCTTGACGAGCCAACGACCGGCTTCGACCCTGAGGCGCGCCGCAACTTTTGGCAGCTGATCCGCACCCTGCAGAGCGAGGGCACGACCATTTTGTTGACCACGCACTACCTCGACGAAGCAGCTCAACTGGGCGATCGTGCGGGCGTGATCGTGGGCGGCCGCATGGTTGACCTGGCTCCGATTGATGAGATCGGGGGGCGTGAGTCACGTGTTCCCCTCGTTACCTGGCTGGAGGGCGGCGAGCGCCGCGAGCAGCGCACCGATACGCCGGCGACCGTGGTGGCCGAACTCGTTGCTCGATTGGGCGGTGAACCTGACGCACTCGAGGTGATTCGGCCCAGCCTCGAAGATGTGTATCTCGACCTGGTGGGCCATGAGCACGCGGCGGGCATCACCGCTGACAGCCTGAACGACACGGTGGCACGATGAGCGCGCCAACGACGTCAACGCCCCCTCAGCGCGGAGGCTTGACCGAGAACGGATCAGTGCGAGCACTGCGCTTGGGTGCCCTCCGCATCGGTTACGAAGTGCGAGCATATTTTCGGCAGGGCGACACGGTCTTTTTTACTTTCCTGTTTCCGGTGGTGATGCTGACCATTTTCTCGGTCTCATTCAGTGAGGGTAATTTCGGTGTCACGTCGGATGGCCGAGAAATCACTGCAGCATGGTTTTTCTTACCCGCCATGCTGGCGGCGGGTGTTCTGCTGAGTGGTCTGCAAAATCTGGCCATTGATATCGCCATGGAAAAAAGTGACGGCACTCTGAAGCGTTTGGCGGGCTCACCCCTACCAGTTGTCAGCTATTTCTTCGGCAAACTTGGGCAAGCCTTTGTGACGGGGCTAATGCAGGCCCTGATTTTACTGACTTTGGGCTTTACGGTTTTTCAAGTTCCGCTGCCTGAGGATGCAAGCCGCTGGTCGACGTTCGCGTGGGTTTTTGCGCTGGGGGTGATCACCTCAGCGATTCTGGGAATCGCTCTGAGTGCTGTACCTAGATCTGGAAAAAGTGCGAACGCCGTCGTGATTCCGATCACCCTCATTTTGCAGTTCATCTCCGGCGTGTATCTGCGGTTCAGCGACTTACCCGATTGGTTGCAAGCTGTCGCCAGCGTGTTTCCGTTGAAGTGGATGGCGCAGGGAATGCGCAGCGTCTTCCTTCCCGACGAGCTCGTGGTTTTGGAGCAAAACGAGAACTGGGATCTGCCGGGCATTGCCCTTGTACTGGGCGTCTGGCTCCTTGCCGGGCTCATCGTGACCAGGCTGACATTTCGCTGGATTCGCTCAGACGGCTGAGCGGATTCGCCACGCAGACTGCCTGAGACGAAGCAAATAACAGCCCCAGAGTTTTACAGGGCGATGCCCACAAAGACCGGCTCAGGATGCAGGGTGACGCCAAACTGGCTCATCACGCGAATCTGTATGTAGCGCGCGAGTTCGGCGACGTCGGCTGCGCTCGCGTGGCCGCTGGCGTTTGTCAGGGCAAGGGTGTGCTTTTGCGAGACGGATGCTCCTGAGCCCGGTAGTGCAAAACCGCGGGTGATGCCGGCATGTTCGATGAGCCACGCGGCACTGAGTTTAACCGTGCCGTCGACTGGCTCCAGCGGTGCCGCTGGTTCATGTCCTAGTGGCACGGTGAGTGACGCGGCCAGTGACACTGCCAGTGCAGGCTCATCGGGTTGCTGCGGCCACCGGGGCGCCTCGACCGGCAGCCCGCGTGCAAAGGATTCGCTGACGATGGGGTTGGTGAAAAATGAGCCCGCACTGACCGAATATGGGTCGTGGGTGTCGAGCACCATTCCTTTGCTCGCGCGCAGTGCAAGCACGGCGGCGCGTACTCCGGCGAGCGGCGCACGCTCGCCCACGGCGATGCCCAGCGAGTCGGCCAGTTGGGCGTAGGCGATGGGACGACTGACCGCATCGTCCGTGCGCTCGAGTGCGAAGTCCACGCTGAGCACGATTGCTCGCCAGCCCTGCTTGATGGCACTCGTGCGGTAGCCGAGCCCCAGTTCAGGTGCGGGCACGGTGCGCTGTTCACCGCTGTCAACGTCGAGCACGTGAAGGCTGACGAGGCTTTCGCCCAGCTCTTGCCCGTAGGCCCCGATGTTTTGAATGGGCGCAGCACCGGTCGAACCGGGAATGCCGCTCAGCGCTTCCATGCCGCCCCAACCGTTGCGCACGGTGTGCTCGACTAGGGCATCCCACGACTCACCGGCCTGCACTCGCAGGCGCACGGGGCGGGGCGAGCCAGAAACGTCGGGCAATCGTTCGATGCCTGAGGTGGCGACACGCACCACCAAGCCTACGACACCATCGTCGCCGATCAACACGTTTGAGCCACCACCGAGAACGAACCACGGCTCGCCGTGGACTTCTGCGTCAAGCACTGCGTCGACAAGTTCGTTGACCGTGTTGGCCTCAACGAACCGCTCGGCAGGGCCGCCGACGCGCAGGGTTGTGAGCTGAGCAAGCAGCATGAGATCAGTGGAACAGGGCGACGCGCGCCTGCGCCTTGCCGAGAACGGTTTGATCGCGGCAGGTTGCAGTGAGGTCAATGCGCGCACCCGCGTCATCGATCGCACCCACCGTGGCGGTCACCATGACGACGGCGCCGAGCTCAGCATCGACCAGAACGGGTCGCGTAAAACGCACCTGAAAGTCGGTGACCCAGCCGCGAGAATCCAGCCAGTCGGAGACCGGTTGTATTGCAAAGCCCATGGTGAGCATGCCGTGGGCGAGAACGCCGGCAAGCCCCACTTGATGAGCGACATCATCGCGATAGTGAATGGGGTTGAAGTCGCCGCTTGCCCCGGCATATCGCACGAGGCTGTCACGCGTCAGCGGAAAGGCGCGCTCAGCTACCACCTGACCCACTTCGAGGCCGTCGAGCAGACTCATGAATCGTCTCCTCTGATGACGAGCGTTGACGTGCTGGTCACGACGTGCGCACCTCGGGCATCGGTCATCGCCGATTCGCTCGTCACCATGCTGTTGCCGCCGAGGGTTTTGATGCTGGTGACCCGCAGGGTGGCTGTCAGTTCGTCACCTGCGACGATGGGTCGCGCATAGCTGAACCGTTGGTCGCCGTGCACCACCCGACTGAAGTCGATGCCGGAGTCGGGCTCTGCCAGTAGCTGCTGAAGCGTAGCTTCGGCAAGCACAATTGGAAACGTCGGAGGAGCGACCACGTCGGCAAATCCCGCCGCGCGGGCCGCCGCCGGGTCGTGATGCAGGGGTGAGGTGGCGAACACGGCGCGGGCAAACTCCCGCACCTTCTCCCGCCCCACCAGGTATGGAGCGGTGGGGGTGAAAAAGCGCTCGCTCAACTCGGGATTCACAGGCACTCGATCACTCTACGCGCGCACCTGCGAGGGGCGGATGCTGAGGCGGGTTAGAAGAGGGTGGCGCCAAGCAGACGATCGAATATCGAGCGACCCAGCGCGCGCTCAGCTGTGTGACCTCGCGCTTCGCCGCGAACAAGCAATTCGAGGCCTCGAGTTGCCGCTACCGCCCGCAAAACCAGCTCATCTCGTTCGGTGGGGGTGCGGCCGTAGCCGTGCAGAAAAGCGGCACGCAACCACGGCTCATCCCGCCACGGACCGTAGTCAAGCCAGAACAGGTCGACGATGCGCGGTTCAAATTCGAGTTCGGCAAAGTCGATGAAGCGCACATGGCCACCCGGATCGACGATCCAGTGTCGCGGGGTCAGACCTCGGTGTGCCGGCACGTGGTCGAGCGGACCAAGATCAAGCGCTGCAGCCACGTGTTGCCGCGCCAGGTGGCGTTCGTGGGCCAGCTGCTCGCCGCGAGCATCGCCACCATCACGGCCGATGCCGAGGTCACTGCGAAGGCCGCTACCCCACAGCTCGTCGGCCGCGCGACTCCAGTGCTCGAACTGGGCGGCGATGAGTGGCCCGAATCTTGAGTGGCGTCGAGCAGGCTCGGCGTCGTGCAGTCGGCGAACCAGTTCACCCGCCCGCATGTGAATGTCAGGATCCACCTCGTGCGGCGTTCCTGCGGCCGCCTCGCCGAGCAGTCGCGACAGCGTGAGCAACCGCAGGCTTGGCTCGCTGAGCACAATGCGCGGCACATCGCTACCTAAAGCTGAGGCGTATTGCTGCAGGGCTTCAGATTCGCGGCGGTGGGGTGCAGCATCCCGATGCCACTTGACGACCGCTTGTTCACCGCCGCGCGTGACGATGTGAAGGACGCGGGACAGTCGGTGTGCGCCCCAGTGTTCGGTAACCACGTCGACCGGGCCGAGGGTGTGGTGCACACGATCAAGCACCTCAGCATCGCTGGCGATACGCGTGTGCGCGTCAGCATCGCGAGCGTTGACGGTGAGGCTCATGGGGTCACTCCTATGCGAAACCCCGGCGCGCCATCATTGGCGTTCCGGGGTTTCGACTGACGTGATGGTCAGGCGGCTACTGGCAGCTTTCGCACTGCAGCATGTCCATCGGGTCGACGGGTACGTCGTAGCCGCCGATGGTCTCGTTGTCGTTGTCCATGATGGGCCCCTCTTCTGATGATTGGTACCGGATGATGCCGCGAAGTTTTCTGACCCGCAAGCCAGGCTCACCACTATATACCGGTAATGACAGTGATGTCATCCCCCTAGATGTAGTGGTTGGGGCGTGTTGGGCCAAAATGGCGGCGAGCTACCAGCCGCTCCGGAGGAGCGCGGCGTAGCCTGAAGACCTCAAATCAAGCGATGAAGGTCACGATGCGGCTCTGGCCAGGTTCCACCCCCGTTAGTGCGGCGCCCGTTGCCCCGCCGGTCGACCTCGGCCACCAAATAGAAGAGGGCCTGATCGTCGCGCGATCGGCCGTACAGCAGTCGACCAAAAACGGCATCATCGTGTCGATCATGCGCGATGGGGGACTGTGGAGCGATCACGCCGCGGAAGAAGTCGCCCAGGCCGCCATCGGCGCGCTGGCACGTGAACTGCACGAGACAGCCGAGCGGCTCGAGAGCGAAAGTCAGCGCGCTGCTCCGAGTGAGCGGGAGGAGCGCCGCGCACGGTCTCGCGGCGATCGAGCGCGCACGGCACACCGTCGGGTAGAAACTCGGCGCTTGTCGATGCGCAGTGCCACGTTGCGCGGTGTCGCTAACGAGTTGGAGGGCATCCGACACGATGATGTCGAGGTGAGCCGCCTTGTGACTCGCGCTCGCGACGATACGTTGCGCGAGCTATTGCATGCCCGGCTCATTCCGCGGGCCTCACCCGTGGTGCTGACGGAGGAGCAGCAGCGCACCGCCATCGAGGGTGTCGTTGCCGACCTCGACCTGCTGCTTCTCGAGCGATCGGGCCACTGAGCCCCATCCAGCTGTCGGAAAAACGGTAGCGGGGGCGGGACTCGAACCCGCGACAACACGATTATGAGCCGTGTGCTCTAACCACCTGAGCTACCCCGCCGGGCAAGGACCCCCGACTAGCCGACGGGAGTACCAGGGCCCCGAGTCAGGATTGAACTGACGACCCCTTCCTTACCATGGAAGTGCTCTACCACTGAGCTATCGGGGCATGACCTTAGCCGCGTACGGCGTTTGGCACCACAGAAGATTAGCACCTGAGCACACTCCGTTTGCACTCTATCTGCGGCTCCTGCCGGGCCGTGCGGGGCATGGAACCGATTCCACGAGTGGCGCTGGGGTGTCGTAGGGTGGCCCAATGTTGAACGAGCCCACCAGCGCGCTGACCCGAGTAGCCATCGATCATTCCCGCCCGTCATCGCCCGGTGCCGAGTGGTGGCGTTCTGCCGTGATTTACCAGGTCTATCCGCGGTCATTCGCCGATGCCTCGGGTGATGGAATCGGCGACCTGGCGGGTATTACGGAGCGCTTGCCGGCGCTGAGCGACTTGGGCGTTGACGCAGTGTGGTTGTCGCCCTTTTTTCGCTCACCGCAGCGCGATGGCGGCTATGACGTGAGTGACTACTGCGACGTTGACCCGATATTTGGCTCGCTGGCTGATTTCGACGAGTTGCGCAACCGTGCCCACGGCTTGGGCCTGCGGGTCATTGTTGATCTCGTTCCCAACCACTGCTCCAGTGATCACGTGTGGTTTCAGCAGGCACTCACCGCAGGGCCGGGCTCGCGTGAACGCGACCGCTTTATGTTTCGCGAGGGTCGGGGTGAGCATGGTGAGCTGCCCCCGAATAATTGGCAGTCGATCTTCGGTGGCCACGCCTGGACCCGCATCACCGAGGCTGATGGCACCCCCGGCCCGTGGTATTTGCATCTCTTTGACATGTCGCAACCCGACTTCAATTGGAAAAATCCGTGGGTGTGGGAACAGTTTCGGCTGATTCTGCGCTTTTGGCTTGACCGGGGTGTAGACGGATTCCGGGTTGATGTTGCGCACGGCTTGATGAAGATGGAGGGGCTGCCCGACGTTCGGGAGGTGGACGACGCAGCGGGTCTGGCTGACGCTCTTTCTTCCACCGACGAGGTGCCCTACTGGGGGCAACCCGAGGTGCACGAGGTGTACCGCGACTGGCACGCACTGCTCGCTGAGTATGGGGGTGAGCGCGTGCTGTGCGCTGAAGCCTGGGTCGAGCCGCTGGCTAAGGCTGCTCTGTGGGTGCGGTCAGATGAAATGCATCAGGCGTTTAACTTCAGCTACCTCGGCACCCCGTGGCAGGCGGCTCGCCTGCGCTCGGTCATTGACGAGTCGCTCGCCGCGTTCACCGCTGTGGGGGCGCCCAGCACCTGGGTGCTGTCGAATCATGATGTGGTTCGCCACACGAGTCGATACGGTTTGGCAACCTACGAGTCGGCGCCCGCCACCGGTATCGGCCCGACGTCGGTCGACAAGCCTGATGACGTCCTTGGGCTGAAGCGTGGCCGCGCTGCCACCGCGCTCATGGTGAGCCTGCCGGGCAGTGCCTACCTGTATCAGGGCGAAGAGTTGGGCCTTCCAGAGGTCATCGAGCTCGACGATCACGTGCGCGAAGATCCCACTTTTCATCGCACCAACGGCGAAGTGTATGGCCGTGACGGATGCCGGGTGCCGATTCCGTGGGAGACCGCTGCCCCGGCCTACGGGTTCAGCAGTTCAGGTGAAAGTTGGTTGCCGCAGCCCAGCACCTTTGCGCGGTTTGCCCGCGACATTCAGCTGGGAGATTCGGGCTCGACGCTGGAAATGTATCGTGCGGCGCTGCGGTTGCGTGCTTCGCACGGCTTGGGTGTGGGCGAGCTGGTCTGGCTCGACGGCTACGACAACGATGTGGTTGCGCTGCGAAACGGTTCCGTCACAGTGCTGGCTAACCTGGGCGCGACCGCGGTGCCGCTTCCCGGCGGCGATGTGGTGCTCGCCAGTGGGCCGCTGGACGCAGGCATCCTGCCCCCCGACACCACGGTGTGGCTCGTCAGCTAAACGATTTAGCTCGCGTTCGACGTCAGCCAGGCGAAGGGGTCGATGGGCACGCCATCGATGCGAATCTCGAGGTGCAAATGCGCGCCCGTTGATGCACCGGTGCTTCCGAGTGCGCCGACCAGATCGCCCGCTACAACCGCCGACCCCACCTGCAGCGCCGAACTGTCGCTCACCATGTGCGCGTAGAGAGAAGTAACTCGTTGGCCATTGACGATGTGCTCGATTTCGACGCGGTAGCCGTAGGCGCTCGAAAATCCGACTGCGCTGACAACACCGTCGGCGACCGAGCCAATGGGAGCACCGTAGCCTGCGTCGAAGTCGAGCCCGCGGTGATACGACGAGCAGCCCCGGCAGGGCGCAACGCGGGCGCCAAAGCCTGAAACGATGGGCGCGGCGAACGCGAAGGGCCAGCGGATCGCGCCCACTCCCGACGTCGAGTACGAGTAGTTATTACTGCCATAGCGAACGCGCAACATTTCTGCGTACGAGGTGACGCTCCAGTCGTCGCGAACGGCCGCTGAAGCCGTCAGCACATCTGCAGCGTCAGTCTCAATGACCTGGTCTTCGAGCGCGACGACCTCAAGCGCGTCAACAGGAACCGACGATAACGCCACTGCTGAAGGAGGCAGCTCGGGATCGAAAAGCGCGTTGGCCGGAACAGAGGTGCCGACCAGCAGAGCAGCGGCGGCGAGCATAACGACGGGCGGAAACGACTTTTTGGCAATTCGTCGAGCGAGCGGAATTCGCGTGACAAGGAGGGTTGGTGCGGGGGCCGGCTTCGACGCAGTGGCAGTGCTGAGAACTGAAGTAGTGGTGTGGGCTGACGCGGTGGTGAGTGCTGCGGCAGCCCGAGTCATCCCGCGCTTGGGTGGCGCCGAACGCAATGCCTCTCGCATTGCCCGACGACTCTGGGGCACCACCGCGCTTGAGACCGTTGGCGACAGTGCCGCAACAGAAGACGTCGGGGATTCCTCAGTAAAACCACTGTCGAGAGACCGGCTTTGGTCTCTCTCGGCTGCGGTGTCTCCTTGAGAGTCAGGCTCCTCTGCGGAGCCTCCCGCCAGCCACGGGTTTTCCATCGTCACGGTTCAGTCAGCCTCAGAAATTAGTTAAGTGCCATACAGGTCGAACGAGACAGGCCTCGAACCCCAACTACCTCCCACACGCTTCTCTACACAGCAGACTGCGGGAGGGCCTTCGTCATCCCCGGCAACGAACACCGATTATCACGAATTGATAAATCCTAACCCGGTCGCGCGAAGAACGAAAGTCGAGGAACACGATTCGGTGCGGGCGTGTTCGTCGAACGAGCATTGTGACCTGCAGCGCCTTAGACCGAAGGGTAAGCGCCAGCACGGTCGAGCGCCGCGGCGAGTACCTCAGAGAGGTCAGGATGCGCGGCCAGGAGAAAACGGTGATCGGGGCGCTGCCCGGCAATACCGGTCACACGTGCACCGGCCTCTGCCGCGATGAGCACGCCGGCGGCGTGGTCCCACGGGCTGAGGGTGCGTTCGAAGTAGGCGTTCACTCGCCCGCACGCCACGGCACACAGGTCGAGCGACGCTGTGCCCATTCGGCGAATGTCGCGCACCTGCGGCAACAGCAGGGCTACGGCCGCGCCCTGTTCGGCCCGAACCTCAGAGCGGTAAGCGAACCCGGTGGCTATGAGGGCTTGGTCGAGCGGCACTGCTAAAGCAACCCTGATGGGCTGACTGCCCAGGTGCGCCCCCGCGCCGGCCGCAGCGCTGAACATCTCGTTCGTTGCAGGGTTGACGACAACTCCGGCGAGCGCTTGCCACGACTGTGGGTCGGGTTCCCCCTCGACGACGGCGATACTGACCGCGTAGTGCGGAATCCCGTAGAGATAGTTCACCGTGCCGTCGATGGGGTCGACGATCCAGGTAAGTCCACTAGTGCCGCCTGCGCCTTCCGACTCTTCACCGAAAAAGCCGTCGTTGGGTCGAAGCTCGGCTAAGCGCCCGCGAATGAGCGACTCGGCGTCACGATCGACCTGAGTGACAACATCCACTGACGACGATTTGCGATCGGCGACCTCGACGCTGCCGCGACGCGCCTCGGCAATGACACTGGCAGCCTCGATCGCGACAACGCGGGCAATGGCGAGTAGGTCTGGCGAGGGCTGCACTGAGCTTGACATGGTGGCGAGTGAGGGATTCGAACCCCCGAATGCTGAGCAGTCTGATTTACAGTCAGATCCCTTTGGCCGCTTGGGTAACTCGCCAGGTGCGCACCCGCCCGATGTAAGCACCGACCGAAGACGCTCGATCAGAATACTAGAGCGATGGACCGCTTCACACCACGGCCGCGCGCCTCGTCGATAGCATGGGCTTATGGCTGATTCTTCGTTCGACATCGTAAGCAAGGTCGACTCTATGGAGGCGGAAAACGCCGTCAACCAGGCGCAGAAAGAGGTTGCGCAACGCTACGACTTCAAAGGCATCGGGGCGTCGATCGAGTGGAGCGGCGAAAAGCTGCTGCTGAAGGCAAGTGCCGAAGAGCGGGTGAAAGCCGTCCTCGAAGTGCTGGAATCAAAAATGATCAAGCGGGGCATTGGTATTCGCAGCCTCGATTCGGGTGAGCCGTACCCCAGCGGCAAAGAGTTTCGCATCGAAGTGTCACTCAAGAACGGCATCAGCAGCGACGACGCAAAAAAGATCGCCAAAATCATTCGCGACGAGGGCCCCAAGGGTATAAAAAGCCAAATTCAGGGGGATGAACTGCGCGTGCAGTCGAAAAGCCGCGACGACCTGCAGGCGACGATGGCCCTGCTGAAGGGCAAAGACCTCGACGTTGCGCTGCAGTTCGTGAATTATCGCTAGACCACGCCTGACGATACGAGTCGGCGTGCGAGCCTCTCGCTCGCCCACCCGTCACTAGACTGCGCGCATGAGCGACATCCTCACCACCAGCGGGGCAGGCGCCTAGGTGGCCTTCATCAGCTCGGCGCTCGTGCTGACCACTGTCGTGGTCCTCGCGGTGGTCTCGCTCATCATTGTTCCGCGCAATCGCCGCCCGCAGAGCGCTCTCGCGTGGCTGCTTCTGATTTTCGTGCTGCCGATTATTGGCTTCCTGCTCTTTGCCACCTTCGGCTCGCGGCGATTGCCGCAGCGTCGCCGTCAGCAGCAGGCGAACATCAATCGCTACATCATCGAAACCACCGAGGGTATGGATCGAGTCGCCAAAGACCCGCCCTGGCCTCCGTGGCTTGAACCAATCGTGCAGCTCAACCGCAATCTGGGCGCTATGCCCCTGGTTGGGGGCAACACTGCGCGGCTCCTCACCGATTATTCGGCGTCTCTTGCCGCGATGACTGAAGCGGTGAGCACAGCGACACGAAATGTACATGTGGAGTTTTACATCGTCTCGATCGACGCCGAAACTGAGGGCTTCTTCGTCGCTCTCGAAAGCGCCATCGCTCGCGGGGTGCTCGTGCGCGTGCTCTACGACCACCTTGCTTCGCTGCGAGTCAAGGGGTACCGGCGGCTGCGCGCACGACTCGACACCATGGGCGCGGAGCATCACGCCATGCTGCCGGTGCGCCCCTTTCTCGGGCAGTGGCAGCGACCCGATCTGCGCAACCACCGCAAATTCCTGATCGTCGATGGTGCCGTTGCCTTCACCGGCTCGCAGAACCTCATCGAGCGCGGCTATCGACGTCGTGCCCGTCGAGATGGCTCTCAGCTGGCGTGGAAGGAGCTGATGGTGCGGTTTGAGGGCCCCATCGTCGCTGGCATTGAAGCGCTGTTCGTCACTGACTGGTACAGCGAAACCGACGAACTGCTGCTGCGCGAAACTGCCGTCTCGCCTGACGTTGACCCGGATTCTGGCTTAGATGCGCAGGTGGTTCCGAGTGGGCCAGCGTTCGAAGGTGAAAACAACCTGCGCCTGTTCAACTCACTCGTCTACGCCGCGCAAGAACAGATTCAGATCTATTCACCCTATTTCGTGCCCGACGAGTCGATGCTGTACGCCATCACCACGGCAGCCCAAAGCGGGCTCGACGTACAGCTGTTCGTGTCGGAGGTTGGCGATCAAACGCTGGTCTTTCACGCGCAACGCTCGTACTACGAAGAACTGTTGCGGGCCGGCGTGCGCATCTGGCTGTACCGCTCGCCGACCGTACTGCACGCCAAACACTTCACCATCGACGACCAGGTTGCGATCATCGGCTCCAGCAATATGGATATGCGCTCGTTCAGCCTCAACCTTGAGGTGTCGGTGATGGTGCGCGGGGCATCCATCATTCGCGAACTTCGAACCATCGAACAGTCGTACCGCGAAAACTCGCGAGAGCTCACCCTCGAGCAGTGGATGAAGCGGCCAGCACACCTGCGCATCTTCGACAACCTGGCTCGCGTGACCGCCGCCGTGCAGTAGCGCAGCCACCCGGTCGCACGTCGCACGCCCCACGTCGCCCGGCGAGGCGCCGAAACTGCGGTTTCTGGCGAGATAGCCGCGCCAATCCGTCACACTCGACACAAACTGCCCTTTCGACGCTCGCGACGCCTGCGGGGAAAGGGGGGCGAGGAGGGGGTGCGAGGAGGGGGGCTAAGAGGGAGGCTAGGAGGGGTTTGGGGCAGCTGGATGGTCAATCGCGCGAGATGCGCACCATCTCGTCGCGCGGCACAACTTTGACGCGAGCTCGCGCGTGCGGCTCGCCGAGCGCTACCTCGTGGGCGTCGAGGCGGTGCCACCCGTCCAGGTTGGTGTACAGAACGTGACGCGCATCCAGCAGGTCGATGACTGCCTGCTCATCGGGTTCGCTCGGATTCCACCACGAGGCCTGGCCGGTCACCAGGTGCTGCACGGTTTCCATGGCGTCGCTCTTGGTGTGACCGATGAGGCCAACAGGGCCACGTTTGATCCACCCGGTTGCGTACAAGCCAGAAACCACCTGGTTATCCTCGCCGAGAACCTGACCCTCGTGATTGGGAATAACCCCGTGGCGTTCGTCGAACGGAACACCGTCGAGAGGTGAACCGAAGTATCCGACGGCCCGATAAAGGGCCTGAACCTCTACCTGGCGCAACTCGCCGGTCCCGCGAACACCGCCCTGCCCATCAGACTCGGTGCGCTCGTACGAAAACCCGGCCACTCGGCCCTCGGAGTCAACGAGCACTTCGCGCGGGTTTGCATAAAAGTGCAGGTGCAGCCGCCGCGAGGCAGAGCCCGTCTCACGGGCGCGCCACTGAGTGAAGATTCGGTCGATCACGGTGATCTGTTTGTTGCTCTCCATTGCGCGCTTCGAGGCCTCGTCGTAGTCAAAGTCTTCGTCGTGCACGATGACGTCAACGTCGCGCAAGTCGCCCAACTCGCGAAGCTCGAGAGGCGTGAACTTCACCTGCATCGGGCCGCGACGGCCAAAGACGTGCACGTCGGTCACCGGAGAGGCGAGCAAGCCCTGGTGCACGTTGTCGGCAATCTCGGTTGGTAAAAGATCTTCGGGGTGCTTCGCCAGCACACGCGCAACATCGAGAGCGACGTTGCCATTACCGATAACGGCAATCGACTTCGCCTCAAGCGGCCAATCGCGCGGCACGTCGGGGTGTCCGTCGTACCAACTCACGAATTCGGCCGCCCCGTAGCTGCCGGGGGCGCCGATGTTGGGTATGTCGAGAGTGGCATCGCGAATCGCGCCGGTCGAGAAGATGACCGCGTGATAGTGCCGGCGCAGGTCGTCAATCGTGATGTCTGTGCCGTAGTGAACGTTGCCAAAAACGCGAATATCGCCGGAATCGAGTACGTCTCGCAGGGCGTTGATGATGCCTTTAATACGCGGATGATCGGGAGCGACCCCGTAGCGCACAAGACCGTAGGGTGCCGGCAGCTGGTCGAAAAGGTCAATCGACACGTCGAACGAGCGCTCGTACTTGAGCAAAATGTCGGCGGAGTAAATGCCGGCTGGTCCGGCTCCGACGATGGCGAGCCTGAGCTTGGTCATGCGCGTGCGCGTCTTTCTGTGCTGGGACGTCTGGCGGTGAGTGGTGTCTGGCGGTGAAGAGGCGAACTGTGCGCAGTCTTAGGCGTTGCGCTCAACGACTGCTTCGGCAAACTTGGTGAGGGCTAGCTTCACCGGGCCGTCGGGCAGCGGATCAAGTGCTGCAACAGCCTCGTCGGCCCAGCGCCGAGCTTCATCGAGCGTCTCGGAGGTGACCGCGTGGGCGCGCAGGTCAGCGATCGCGGCCGCGAGCTCGGCGTCTGAACCGTCAACGTCGACATTGCGCTCGATGCGGGTGAGCAGATCAGACGCACCTTGATCGGTGCGTGCCGCTCGCCGCAGAAAGAGCAACGGCAGTGTCGCGACTCCGCTGCGTAAGTCAGTGCCCGGGGTTTTGCCCGTCTCAGCGTCAGGTTCGGCGAGGTCGATGACGTCGTCGATGAGCTGAAAGGCGACGCCGATTTTCTCACCGAATGCCACCACGGGAGCCTCGAAGCGCTTCGGAGCGTTCGAGAAAATGACACCCATTTGCGCAGCAGCGGCAATGAGCGACCCAGTTTTGTCGGCCAACACCCGGAGGTAATGCGCGACCGGGTCTTCGTCGGCTCGCGGCCCCACGGTCTCGTGCAACTGGCCCAGGCAGAGCCGTTCGAACGTGTCGGCTTGCAGCCTGATGGCTTCTTCGCCGAGACTGGCAACGAGCTTGCTCGCGCGGGCGAAAAGTAAGTCGCCGGTGAGAATGGCGACCGAGTTTCCCCACACGCTCTGCGCAGACGGCACTCCGCGCCGCATCTCGGCTTCATCCATCACATCATCGTGATAGAGCGATGCGAGGTGAGTGATTTCGACGGCTTGCGCGGCAGTAATGACGGCCGGATTGCTGCCGTCTCCAAGTTGTGCGGTAAGCAAAGTCAGCACGGGGCGAATGCGCTTCCCGCCCGCTTCAAGTAGGTATCGTGTCGTCACGTTCGCAATGTCGTCTGCAAAAGCGACGGCACTGAGCAATCCGTCTTCGACCTCGATCAGGCCCGCCTCGATTGCTTCTGCAAACCGCCGCTCCTCGCTAGACGCGAAAAGCTTCTCACCTAGGCCGAGTGACGCGGTCAGCGTCTTGCTGCGGCGAGCGAGCGGAGGAGGGCGGGTCAACGGGCTACCGATCTGTGTGGTGTGCGACGGTGATGATGTGGATGGTGCTGGGCCTTAGAAAGTTACAGTGGCTCCCTGTGTGACTCAGCTGGCCGAGTCGAGCGCGGGGCGTCGCCCGCGGTGCAGAGCGACAACTCCCCAGGAGAGGTTGCGGTACCCCACCCGGTCGAATCCGGCTGAACGCAACCATTGGCTGAGCACAGTTTGCTCTGGCCAGTCGCGAATCGACTCGAAAAGGTAGGTGTATGCCGTCGGATTCGAACTCGCCGCACCCGCGATCACCGGCATCACGTGCCGCAGGTAGGCGTGGTAGCTGGCCCGCAAGACGCGCACTGGTGGCCGCGAGAATTCGCAGATCACCACCCGACCTCCCGGCTTGAGAACTCGATGCATTTCGCTGAGTGCAACCTCGGGGTGTTGCACATTACGCAAACCAAAGCTGATCGTGACTGCGTCGAACTCGGCGTCAGCAAAGGGAAGTTTTTCGGCGTCTCCCTGCACAAAATCGAGCTCCGGATGCCGACGGCGCCCCTCCCCGACCATGCCCGGCGAGAAGTCGAGCGCGGTCACCGTTGCACCCGACTTTGCCAGCGCGACCGAACTCGTTCCGGTTCCTGCCGCGATGTCGAGAATGCGTTCGCCCGGCTTCGGGGCCACGGCGCGAACAGTGGCAAGGCGCCAGAGCGCCGCGTTTCCGACGGACAGCACCGCGTTCGTGCGATCATAGCCGCGAGCGACGCCATCAAACATCGCGGCAACATCACGCGGTGTTTTCGACAGGTCTGCTTTGCTCACGCGGTTACTCTAGTGAGCGCCCGCCCCGGGTTTGCCGTGAGCGGCCTGGGTGACCATCGAGTGCGGAGTAGCCTCACTGGGTGACATATTCGACCGCAACGAGAGTGCTTCTGACGGCGGTGACCGAGCAGGTGCCCGATCACGGAGAGCTTCTCGCCTTCGCGCACGAACTGAGCCCACTGATCGCCCTTCGACGCGGTGATGGCATTATCGGTCTCGGTGAAGCTCTGCGGCTCGAGTTTCGTGGCCGTGACCGCCTGGCCGATGCCGCCGCCGCCTGGCGTGAGCTTTCTGCCGTCGCCACCGTGGCCGACCCCGTTCACCGCCCCGGCACCGGCTTGGTTGCCTTCGGCGCCTTCGCTTTTGCCGACGCCTCCGGTGCGGCGAGCGTTCTCATCGTTCCCGAAGTGATCGTCGGCCGTCACGACGGAGTGAGCTGGGTCACCCACCTCACCGCCGGAGATGCCGCCAACGGAACGCAGCAATTTTCGCCCCGACCAATCGGCGCCCGCCCTCGCGCGACTCTGGCTGCGGGATCGTTGAGCCGCGAAGATTTCACCAGCGTGGTGGGCCGAGCCCTCGGCGCCATCCGAAACAAGCGTGTCGAGAAAGTGGTCATTGCCCGGGATGCGACGGCGAACATCCCCGCGGATGCCGATCGTCGCGCTGTGCTCCGAGAGCTCGCCGACCGGTACCCCGACTGCCTCACCTTCGCCATCGATGGGCTGATTGGCGCAAGCCCTGAAACACTCGTCAGCGTGCACGGAGGCGAGGCAAACTCTCGTGTACTCGCGGGCAGCACGGCCCGCGGAGCGAGCGCGTCAGACGATACGGATGCCGCCGCGCATCTGGCCACCAGCGTGAAAGATCTCGACGAGCACGCGTTCGCAGTGCACAGTGTGCTCGACGCGTTGCGCCCGCACGTTCGAGCGGTGACGGCCAGCGAGTCTCCGTTTACGCTCAAACTGCCCAACCTGTGGCACCTTGCCACCGACGTTGAGATGCAATTGGCTGACGACTCCAGCGCCCTCGACATCGTCGCGGCTCTTCACCCGACGGCAGCTGTCGCAGGTTCGCCGACGGATGCCGCACTCGCCCTCATCGCCGAACTCGAGCCCTTCGACCGCGGTCGGTACGCTGGCCCGGTCGGCTGGATCGATCAAGATGGCGACGGTGAATGGGTCATAGCCCTACGTTGCGCGCGCATCGACGACGACGGCTTAGTGACCGCCTACGCGGGTGCGGGTATCGTCGCAGACTCTGACCCGCAGTCGGAACTGGCAGAGACGCGGATGAAGTTTCGTCCCATCGCCGACGCCCTGCGGTAAGGCCGATCACGCGTCGAGCGGCACCTCGACCAGCAGCAGTGGCTCGGGTGCGGTGAGGGCGTCGTCCAGTTCGGCTCGGGTTGTGGCGCGGCGATAGGCCCACCCGCCCGCTGCTGCAAGCGCCGCGAAATCAGTGCGGAGGGGTGTGCGCATTACGGTGGTGAAATCGTCTGCGTTAGCGGTTTGCGCGACCTCAAGGTCGTCAAAAATGGTCCCGCCGCCGTCGTTGCCGACAAACACGTGCAGGCGCACATCGTCGGGCAGCGGAACCAGCAGGGCTCCGGCATCATGCACCATGGCCAGGTCGCCGAGCAGCACTCGCGTGGTGCCCGCTTGAACCGAACTGGCGGACACTGCCAGGGCAATGCCCGTCGCCGTCGCCACTGTTCCGTCGATGCCAGCTAAGCCGCGGTTAGCGTGCACGGTGATCGCCTTGCCGGGCACAATGGCGTCGGCAACCCGAATCAGGCGCGACGCTGCCAGCACTAAACGATCGTGGGGCCAAGTCGACGCCCACAGGGCCCGAGTCAGCATCCGACGGTCAATGGCGGCACGCATTACCGCCAATTCGGCTTTTGCAAAAGCGGCGCGAACCCCGCTGTTCTCAGACACGGCGAGGGACAGGTCGGGGGCAGGATCAGCCGGAGCCTGCGACTCCAGCACGGCGCGCGACATACTCACCCAGCCGCCCACCCAGCGCCTCACAACTGCCGGATCGGGTGCGCCAACCGCATGCACCTCATCGACGACCCGACCACGCCTGCCGGGGTTGTAGGGCTCGACGCCGGGAGTGCGCACGATGATGACGTCGACATCGCTGCGCTCAAGAAGTTGCGGTACTTCACGGCTGAGCGTGGGGTGGCCGAACACGATGGCGCGGGCGACGGCCTCGCCGTGTGGGCCGCGCAATACGTCGCGGTAGGCGACGACTGCGTGGCGCCCAAAGCGAGCACCACTAGACACCTCGGCAATGAGCGGAGCCCCAAGCGCAACGGCCAGCGCTTCGGCGTGCGGGCCAGCTCCGTGCCCGGCGATGACGACGGTGCAGTCGTCTGGCTGCAGGTCGACGATCACGGGGTCATCGACTGACTGGGTTGGAGTGCGTGTAGCGCCGGGTGCGGATGCGGATGCGGATGCCGGTTCGGACGCGGATGCGGATGCCGGTTCTGGCTCGGGGGCAGCGCTCACGGCATCCGGCTCAATGGCCACGCCACGCAGCGGTTCAATGGCCACGCCACTGAGCGGTTCCCGGTAGGCGAGGTTTAGGTGCACTGGCCCGTCAAGGCTCGCGCGCACGGCGGCGGCGGCCAATTCTCTCGCGTTCGCCGCCTCATCCGCCGCGCCAACGGGGGCGGCGACATCCCACTGTGCACGCACCGTCGTGCTGAAAATACCCGGCTGAACCGTGGTCTGATTTGACCCGATACCCCGCAGCTCGACCGGCCGATCAGCTGACAACACAATGAGCGGCACCCCCGAATGGTGCGCTTCGAGCACGGCGGGGTGCAGGTTGGCGACCGCGGTACCCGAAGTGCAGACGACGGCGACCGGGCGGCCGCTTTCGACGGCGAGGCCGAGCGCCGTGAACCCGGCGACGCGCTCATCTACTCGTACGTGCAACGCCAACTGACCGCCGCGGGCGAAAGCGGCTGCGGCAAGGGCCAACGCCTGGGATCGAGCACCCGGGCTCACGACGATGTCGACCACTCCAGCTCGCACGAGGCCATCCAGCAGCGCCGTGGCGGCGACAGTGGCGGGCGACAGCGCGGGCTCAGCGATCGGGGTCGGTGGCGGGGTCATCGTCGAGGTCGGCGAGTTCTTGCTCAAGACGGCGAAGTCGATCGTCTTGCTCAGCCCTCTTGGCTACCTCATCGCGCGACAGCGTGCTGAGGAAAGCGGGGTCGTCATCAGGAGCAACCGGTTGGGCAGTCTTGCCTCCGCGACGCGCTTTGCCCACGACGAGCCACAGCAGACCGCCGATAATTGGCAAAAGTACGACGCCCACCGCCCACACCGGCTTAGGGAATGCGCGCACGCGGGAGCGGTCAGTCAGGAGCACGTCTACCAGCGTGTAAACCCAAAACGCTATGGCAGCCACTCCGAGCACGATCACGACCCTAGGCATGGTTCAAGTCTACGCCGCAGGTTCTGAGCGGGCACCGAGAAGCCACTCGTACACTGGACACTGTGAGCCCGTGGATCAAATACTCAGTCGTTCGTTTGGGCTTCTTCGCGCTCACCCTGGGTCTGCTGCTCGGCGCCGGAATGTGGTGGTGGTTGGCGGCGCTCGTAGCCAGCATCATCGCCATGACAGTGTCGTACATTTTCTTCTCCTCCCTGCGGGATGCTGTGGCCCTCGATGTGCACTCCCGACGCACTCAGCCCGCGGTCGACACCGATGCCGTTGCCGAAGACTCGAACGCCGATGACTCGAGCGCCGACGACTCGAGCCAGCGCCTGTAATGGTTTCGTAAGACAATCGGCGACCATGTCGCCGTCGCTCGACCTACAGTCATGTCAATGGCGGTGATCGACATGACGATGGCGAAAGAGGCACGACGATGAGATTCAACGTGACAACCACGGCAGCCACTGCGCTGGCACTACTTCTCGCAGTCTCCGGCTGCAGCATGGGCGCGAGCGTCAACTCACCGGCGGCAGAGTCACCCGTGCGCGCTGCTGAGCCTGCACCTCCTGCCAGCGACAGCCAAACGCTCGAGAACAGCGCCGAGACTGCGACCTCCCCCGGCGCATACGTCGACTACTACGACGGAGCAATTGGCGAAACTGTGGGAACAAAGGTTCTGTTCTTTCACGCCTCGTGGTGCCCCAAGTGCCGCGCCCTCGAAAAAGACATCATGGCCAACACCATTCCTGACGGGGTCACGATTTTCAAAGTCGACTTTGACAACTCCGGTTCGCTTCGGCAGCAATACGGGGTGACGTTACAAACCACCATTGTTTACGTCGACGACGATGGGGGCATGCTCACCAAAAGCGTGCTGTCCGACGACACGTCTCTCGACGCGCTGCTCAGCGCAGCGCCGTAGGGCTGGTCGATGGAAGGCCTCATCGTCGTCAGCTTGCTCGCGGGCGTGCTCACGGTTGCGGCACCGTGCGTTTTACCGCTGCTACCTGTCATCATCGGCGGCTCGATTGTCGCCGACGGTGGCAACTCACGGCGGGCGCGATGGCGCCCAATCGTCATCGCTGCATCCCTCGCGCTCAGTGTCATCGTCTTCACCCTGCTGTTAAAAGCAACGACGGCGCTGCTCGGCATTCCGCCACAGGTGTGGCAGATCATTTCGGGTGTCATCGTCATCTTGCTCGGAATCAATCTGATCGTTCCCGCGATCTGGGAGTGGATGTCAACGCGGCTAGGGCTGGGTGACCGCAGCAATCGAGCACTCGACGCCTCTGTTCAGCGGCAGTCGATAGGTGGAGACATCCTCACCGGGGCTGCGCTTGGCCCGGTATTCACGAGCTGCAGTCCAACCTATGCACTCATTGTTGCGACGGTGCTTCCGGTCTCGTTCGCAGAAGGGTTGCTGTACGTGACGCTGTATGCCGTCGGCCTCGCCGTGCCGTTGCTGCTCATCGCTTTGGCCGGGCGTCGCGCGGCACAACGGCTCGGCTGGCTCGCCGACCCACGTGGTTGGTTTCGCCGAACGATGGGCGTGCTCTTCATTATTGTCGGCATTGTTGTAATTATTGGGGCGGATAAGGCACTGCAGACGCTGATTCTCGACCTCGGCTGGTACGACCCGATCGCTGACCTTGAAGGAGTTCTGCAGGGTGGCTGACTCAACTCCGAACGCCGCAGACCGCCCGCTTGACGGTCGGCGCGTGCTCGTGGTCGACGATGATGTGACACTGCTCGAAATCGTGGCGACGTACTTATCTGCCGCGGGCGCTGTCGTCGACATCGCCGCCGACTCAGTCACCGCGCTCAAACTCGCGGCCGCTCGCGACCCCGACCTCGTCGTGCTCGACCGTATGATTCCGGGCCTAGACGGTCTGACGATCGCGCGCCGCTTGCGCCAAACCTCGACCGTACCGATCATCATGCTCACTGCACTGGGTGAGCCTGAGCATCGAATCGAAGGCCTTGAGGCTGGCGCTGACGACTACATTGGCAAGCCTTTTTCACCGCGCGAGCTTGTGTTGCGCGCCGAGAACCTTCTGCGCCGAGCGCACCCCGGCGGTATCGCAGACGGCAATGTGACGCTCGGTCGACTGCGTATCGACGCCGAACGACGCGAGATCACGCTGGATGCCACGCTCCTCACGCTGACCGCGCGGGAGCACGACCTGCTGGCCTACCTTGCGCGCCGACCGGGTCGCACGGTCTCTCGAGAACAACTGCTCGCTGAGGTCTGGGGCTGGACTATCGGCGATGTGTCGACCATCACCGTTCACGTACGCCGCCTGCGAGAGAAGATCGAAGCAGACGCCGGAGCCCCGGACATCATCGCGACCGTGTGGGGGGTCGGTTATCGACTCAATGCGAGTGCTCTCGACCCGCCGGTTGCCTCATGACCGACCTCGATTACCTTCAGATCATCAGCGCCGCAGCGGGCGCCGCAGCCGTCACCGGTATCCTCGCCGCATTAACGTTGCGCCTGGCTCGCCGCGCGCCCCTCATCGTGCACGTCGTCGTCATCGTTGTCGCTGCTGTGCTCGCTGTTGCTGGAGGTATCGCCCTCACGGCGAATGGCATGTACATCAGCGAATCTGACACCGCGGTTGCGCTCACCGTCACCGTGGTCAGTGGCATCGTCGCCGTCGCCGTCGCGGTGCTGTTGGCCCGCCCACTATCTCGGGATGCTCGTGCGCTCGGCCGCGACGCCCGGCGCCTCGGCGCGGGCGAGGCCGTCGTGTCAGCATCGCGCTCCAGCGCCGAACTCGACGACGTCCAGGGCGAACTTGTGACCTCGAGTGAACGACTATTGCGAGCGCGAGAAGACGCCGCACGCGCCGAACAGGCGCGCCGCGAACTGGTGACTCGCATCGCGCACGATCTGCTGGCCCCGGTGGCGAGCATCCGCGCCATCTCTGAGATTCTCGAAGACGGCCTCTCGGTCGAGCCCGAGCGTCACGCTCGACAGTTGGGTGCGCACGTAACCCGACTGCATTTACTCGTCGGAGACCTGTTCGAGCTCTCGCGCATCGACGCCGGAACCCTGGCCCTCGAGACCGAAACCGTGTCGCTCACTGACCTGGCGAGCGATGTTGTTGCCGAGTACCGCGAACTCGCGAGCGCAAACGCCGTGTCACTCGCTTTCTCGGCAACAACGGGCGTCGTAGTGCCACTGGATGCCCGCCAATTCAGCCGCGCACTCGTCAACGTGGTCATCAATGCGATCGAGCACTCCCCGTCGGGGGGCACGGTCACCGTGGCAATCGATGCCGACGACTACGCGGCTACAGTGACGGTGCGCGATCAGGGGCCCGGTTTCCAGGCTGCCGACCTGCCCCGTGTCTTCGAGGCAGGGTGGCGCGGATCAAGCGCGCGCACAGCCCCACGGGTAGCGCTGGCAGGCGGAGCGGGCCTTGGTCTCGCGATCACGCGTGCCATCGTTGAAGCGCACGGTGGCGAGGCGAGCGCACGCGATACCGGCGGCGGCGGCGAGGTGAGGCTGCGGGTTCCGCGTACGTGAAACCCGAAGACGTAAACCTCAGAAAGCGATTGCGGCCGCAAGTCCGAGGCCGGTCAGCAGGGCTGCCAGCGACGTGAGCTTCAGAGCTAAGACAAGTTCACCGGGTGTCTTCGCCAACAGCACGATGAGAATGACCGGGGCGGCGACCAGCAGGGTTAAAAAGACCAGGGGCGCCCAGGCAAAAATTAGCCCGAACAGTGCGAGTACTCCGTAAGCCCCGGCAAGCACCACGACGAAGAGGATGCGAGCGACCCTGTCGCCCACCCGCACGGCCAGTGTCTGTTTGCCCGATTGGGCGTCTTGTTCGCGGTCGCGAATGTTGTTGACCAGCATGATTGCGGCGGCAAAGAATCCGGCCATAACACCCGCGAGCACAGAGTTGGTCGGTGCTTGTTCGATCTGCACGAAGGCGGTACCCACTGTTGCCACAGGTCCGAAGAAAAGAAACGCAACCAACTCTCCGAGGCCAAGATAACCGTACGGAAGTTTCCCTCCGGTGTAGAACCAGGCAGCAATAATCGCCACCGCTCCGACGGCGAGCAACCACCACAGGCCAGTCAGCACGACGATCGCGACCCCGCAGATCGCCCCCAAGCCGAAAAATACGAGTGCGACCGAGAGTACGGTGCGTGGCGATGCCGCCCCCGAACCGGTCAGGCGGCTTGGGCCCACTCGCTGGGCATCCGTGCCCCGCACGCCGTCAGAATAATCATTGGCAAAGTTCACGCCGACCTGTAAAAAGATCGCAACTCCCAGGCACAGCAATGCCAGCGCCAAGTTGTAGCCCTGCGTGTTGTAGGCGACCGCGGTGCCCAATGCCACCGGAGTAACCGCCACACTCAGAGTGCGCAGACGTGCGCCGGCGATCCAGTCGCGCACGCCCGCCTGATGAATCTTCGAAGGGTTGCCCGATGTCGCACCCGCTCTGACAGGGTTTCTGCGCGAAGGGTTCCCGCGAGTTTTTTTGGCGGGCTTCTTCGCGCGCGCCTTTTTCGTCGTGGCCACGTTGGTGAGCTTAGCGATTGGCGATTGCAAGACGCGCCGCCGCGAGCCGATCAGGCTTGCCGCTGGGCAGGGTGGGCACAGCATCCACCGTAATAATTCGGTCCGGGCGTGACTCAGGTGTCAGCACAGCGCCCACCGCCCGGCGCACCTCATCGAGAGCAGGCCGCGCGGTCGTGACAACCACAGGCACGTCGCCCCATTCACTGTGGTACCCGGCGACAACAACGGCATCGCTGAGTCCGGGCTGCTCGCGAACGACGCGCTCAACCTCGCCCAAGCGGACCTTCAGCCCACCGGTCACGATCGTGTCGTCGAGGCGGCCAAGAACCCGGAGCACCCCGTCGACGAACTCGCCCGCGTCATCAGTGCGATACCACCGCGAACCATCGTGTTCGACAAAGGTGCGTTCAGTGCGCTCCGGATCACTGAGGTAATAATCGGCCAGCGTCGGCCCACCCAACTCGATGCGACCGTCGACGATGCGCACCGAGGCTTGCCCCACGGGTATGCCGTCGTACACGACGCCCCCGCACGTTTCGCTCGAACCGTAAGTGCGGGTGACATTCCAGCCGAGAGCCGTCGCGCGCTCAATCAGCGAAGCGGGGGTGGCTTGACCGCCCACCAGAATGCGCGCAAACCCTGCCAACGCGCTTTGCAGGTCGCCGCCGGTTTCGGCACCCGTGTTTGCCTTGGCCTCGGCCTCCGCCTCCGCCTCGTCGACCAGGCGACTCAGCTGGGCCGGAACGAGCGCCGTGTATTTCACCGGATTATCCATCGCCGCGACTGCCTCGCGCACACGCGCGCTGGTCAAGCCGCCCGGCGGCACCAACACCGGCGTCGTGCCGGCCACGAGGGATCGCGCCAACACGTTGCTGCCGGCGATGTACTGCACCGGAAGGGCGAGCAGCCACTGCCCGGGGCCTCCGAGTGCGCTCTCGGTCGCCGCTGCGCTCGCGAGCACCGCGTCGGCGCTGAGAGCAACGCGCTTGGGACGCCCCGTCGTACCGCTCGTCTCAACCACGAGCGCGATGTGCTTCTCGACCGTGAGTGGTGCGGTCTGCACGGGGTTCACTCCGCCGCCGCGAAACAGCACGGCGGGGCCCTCTCCGGCGAGCGCTGCACGCAGAGCAATCAGACAGGCAAGGGGGTCAGCCGTATCGACGACGGCGAGCGGGCGGGTCACACCCCAACGGTACCCCCGACGCCCTGCAGGCGGCCCCGATACGCGGTTGCAACATGCCGCATGCCGGTCAGGATGCCGCGACCGCTGCCGTGCGAATCATCAGTTGGTACGGCAGTTGCCGTTGCGCGAGCTGGTTGGTCGTGCCGACGACGATGACGCCACTGCGGGCATCCCGAAAAAAGACGACACCGGATGCGCCCGAGTGCCCCTCGAACGAGAACGGGCGAAAGCCGGTGAACACTGCCGGCATGCGAAACCGCATGATGCCCGTGCCGTACTCGAGCGGCGAGAAGATGCGATGCCAGTCGGTGAGCATCTCGCCGAGCAGGGACGCATCGAAGAGTCGCCCGTCAAAGAAGGCTTGCAGAAACCTCACACCGTCGCGCAGGGTCGACACCACACCGCCATCGGCGCCGGCCGACGCAAGGAGCTGGGGTACACGCAGATCGCGGTCGCCCGAGCGAATGACCGCCAGGTCATCGAACCGGTCGAGGTCGGTGAGCGTGAACATGAATGTGCCGGTAAGTCTCAGCGGCTCGGTGATGCGCACCCGCATCGACTCGGCGAACGGCCGGCCGTCGAGGTGCTCGACCACGGCGCCGAGCAACTGGTACCCGGTGTCGCTGTACCGGCCGCGGCCCCGGTGCCAGGGCCTCATGGTGCGGGTCCACTCGACGGCGTCTCGGACATCCCATGAGAAGTCGGCAGCGAGAGCGCGATCGAGGGTCGTTGGCCCGTCGGAGCGCGGGCCCTCGAGGTAGTCGGCGAGACCGGCGGTGTGACCCATGACCTCACGCACGGTGATCTCGCCGCTCACGTCGCGGCCGCTCTCGACTACCAGGCCGCCGAGGTCAAGATTCGGCAGGTAAGCGGCGATCGGGGCATCCCAGTCGAGGCGACCCTCGGTGCGCAGTTGTGCGAGACACGCGACCGTGAAAAGTTTGCTCACGCTGGCGACCAAGAACGGTCGGTCGAGGCCGCTGTGGGTGACATCGAGACCGTCGGGCGAAACGACGCGCCAGAGCACTTCGCCGGTGCGGCGGTCAGCGGCACTCTTCTCGATCAGACGCTGGATGCGCTGCTCTCGTGTAGTCATGGCGAGGGCTCCTCTGGTGGGGTTGGGTTCGGGTGTGCGGGGTTGCGGGGCGCGGGGGTGCGGGGTTACCGTCCCGCGATTCGTGTTGACAGCGTTAACATCTACACGATGAATGTGTACACTGTCAACATGGCGGAGGGGGCAGGTGCGAGCGCAGACAGCAGCGCGGCCGCGCGCGGCAACTACCACCACGGCGCGCTGCGCCAAGCGTTAGTCGACGCGGGCGAGCAGCTTGCGCGTGCCGACGGACTCGAGGGCGTCACGGTGCGGCGCATTGCCGCGGCATGCGGGGTGAGCGCGGCCGCCGTCTACCGGCACTTTCCGAGCGGCGACCACCTCATCGCCGCTGTCGCACAGCGGGCACGCGAGATTATGGCGCGCGACATATTCGCCCGCCTCGCCGCCGCCGCCGAGCGGGCGGCCATCGACCGGCTACGCGAGGTCGGTGAGTCGTACATCGCCTTCGCTCTTGCCGAGCCGCAGTTGTTCTCGCTCGTCTCGATGCCGATGACGACCCCGCCCGATCGACTCGACGACCCCAACGCGGCGGACCTGGTGCGCGACATCGTGCTCGAATTCGAGCCACCTGACGCGATCGACGAGGCCCGCGTGACGAGCCGCGTAATGCTCGCGCAGGCGAGCGCGCACGGCCTCGCGGTGATTCTGCGTGACTTCGTGCCCGACCCAGCGGCGCGCAAGCAGCTCATTGCTGGAGTGCTCGACCGCGTGGGTGTCGGGCTCGAGGCCTGAGCAGCTAGCGGGGTGCATCCACCGCATCCATCGGTCCCTTACGGCGTCGCCGTCCGAACCTCCACCAACACGGGACCGATAGATGCCCGTGGCGTACGCACCGCACGCAAAGCACCCGACGCACGAAACGCACGTGCCGGCCGAGTGGCCCAGCGGCCCTCAGGAGCCGAGCTCAGAACTGCCAGGGGAAGGGCGACCAGTCGGGCTCGCGCTTCTGGAGAAAAGCGTCGCGACCTTCCAAGGCTTCATCGGTGCCGTACGCGAGCCGGGTGGCCTCGCCGGCGAAAAGCTGCTGCCCGACCATCCCGTCATCGGTGAGGTTCATGGCGTATTTCAGCATTCGGATGGCCGTCGGGCTTTTGGTGAGAATCGTTTCGGCCCAGTCGACGGCGGTTGCCTCAAGTTCAGCGTGCGGTACGACGGCGTTGACCGTTCCCATTTCGAAAGCGCGCTGGGCGTCGTACTCGCGGGCGAGAAAGAAAATCTCACGAGCCACTTTTTGGCCCACCTGCTTCGCCAGGTAGGCGCTGCCGTATCCGGCGTCGAATGACCCGACGTCAGCATCCGTCTGTTTAAAGCGCGCGTGCTCAGCGCTCGCAATCGTGAGGTCACACACGACGTGCAGTGAATGCCCGCCGCCGGCAGCCCATCCGGGAACCACTGCAATGACCACTTTCGGCATAAAGCGAATCAGACGCTGCACTTCAAGAATGTGCAACCTGCTGGCGGCGCCGGGGGTGACTGTCTCAGCCGTCTCACCTTCGGCGTACTGATACCCGTTACGCCCCCGGACGCGCTGGTCGCCACCCGAACAAAACGCCCGCCCGCCGTCTTTCTCGCTGGGGCCGTTGCCCGTCAGCAGCACAACGCCGATTCGGGGGTTTTGCCGCGCCTCGTCGAGGGCGCGGTACAGCTCGTCAACGGTGTGAGGCCGAAAAGCGTTGCGCACCTCGGGCCGATCGAAAGCAATGCGGGCGATACGCCCCGACGTGTCGTGGTGATACGTGAGGTCAGTCAGGTCGTCGAACCCCGGTGCCGCCACCCAGCGAGACGCATCAAAGTTCTCGGAAACAATCGACTCGGCCATGCGGTTAGCCTACGCGGGCCGCTGGCTCGCGACTCCGCCAGCTCGCGACTCGGCCTGTTCACAGCCCCGCCGGCTCGCGACTCGGCCTGTTCACAGCCCCGCCGGCTGGTGGCTCCGCCGGTTCGCAACTCAGGCTGAGCAAACCGATGCGGGGTTGCAACCAGTCACTTTTGGCCGCACAGCCTGAGTTGCGAACAAGACCCGGCAGACTGGGGGGGTGACTGATGCCGGGGATGCCCTACCCAAGCTCGACGACGTTCTCATCCGCGCCCACATAGTGAGCGTCCCCCTGGTGACGCGGTTTCGCGGCGTCGAACACCGCGAGGCCGTGCTGCTCAACGGCCCAGCCGGATGGAGCGAGTTCGCGCCTTTCGTCGAATACGACGATGTCGAGAGCGCGCCGTGGCTAGCTGCGGCCATTGACTTCGGCTGGCGCACGTCGAGCGCGCCGGTACTGCGCGAGAATATCCTGGTCAACGCGACCCTGCCGGCGGTACCGCTTGGCGAGATTGCAAAAGTCTTGAGTCGTTTCGGCGAGTGCCGCACGGTGAAGGTTAAGGTCGCCGAGCGCGGCGAAACTCTCGCCGACGATGTGGCTCGAGTGCGCGAAACGCGGCGACTTTTGGGGCCGGCTGGGCGCATTCGGCTCGACGCGAATGGCGCCTGGACGCTCGACGAGGCAGAGCACGCCGTTCGCGTCCTTGAGCAGTTTGACCTGGAATATGTCGAGCAACCGTGCGCGACTGTCCCCGAGCTGGCCGAATTGCGGCGGCGCATTCACCGCATTGACGTGTTGGTGGCGGCCGACGAAAGCGTGCGCAGGGCGGCTGATCCGTTGGCCGTCGCGCGCGCGGGCGCTGCTGACCTGCTGGTGATCAAGGTGGCGCCGCTGGGTGGAATCGACCGCGCGCTGGCCATCGTGGCCGAGTCGGGGCTGCCCGCAGTGGTCTCGAGCGCACTTGACACGAGCGTGGGTTTAGCGATGGGTGCTCAGCTCGCGGCTCGTTTCACCGATCTGCCATTCGACTGCGGGCTTGGCACTGCAGCCCTGCTTGCCGACGATGTGGTCTCACCGTCATTGCTGCCGGTCGACGGCATGATTGCGGTGCGAACGGCCGTTGTCGACGTGGATGCCCTGCGCCGGCTGGCTGCGCCCGAGCCGCGCCAACAGTGGTGGCGGCAACGGCTCGAACGCAGCTACGCCCAACTCGTCTCACAATCGGAGGCGGGCTAACGCGCTGAAGCGCCGAGGTCCGGACGCCCTGGACCGCTGAAAAACTGAGCCTGCTTTACAGCCCTGAGTATGAGTGCAGGCCTTTGAAGAACAGGTTGACAATCGTGTAGTTAAAGATCACGGCCGAGAATCCGACTATGGCCAGCCACGCTGAGCGGTCTCCGCGCCAGCCACGCGTCGCTCTGGCGTGAATGTAGCCCGCGAACAGGGTCCAGATGATGAAGGTCCACACTTCTTTCGTGTCCCAGCCCCAGTAGCGACCCCAGGCGCGTTCGGCCCAGATGGCGCCGGCGATGAGGGTGAAGGTCCAGAACACGAAGCCGACGACGTTGACCCGGTAGGCCAGCGATTCGAGGGTCGTCGCGCCGGGAAGGGTATCGAGAAACCGCAGACCTTCAGCTTTGCGCACCTCACGCTGCGTGCGCATCAGTTGCATGATCGAGAGTCCTGCACCGATGGCGAAGAAACCGGTCGCGAGTGAGGCGACGAAGACGTGAATGACGAGCCATGCCGACTGCAGAGCGGGGGGCAGCGGCACGATGTCGACGTAGAAGTTTACGGTAACAATGCCCAGAGACAGCACTGTCATGCCGGTGATGTATGCGCCGAGAAAGCGCAGATCTTTCCAGAACAGGGCCAGCAAGAAGACGCCCATTCCAGTGGCGGTGGCGGTGAGGCCGAATTCGAACATATTGGCCCACGGCACGCGTTCGGCGGCGACTCCACGCAGAACGGTGGCGCCAAAGTGCAGCACCCAGCCGAGCACTGCCAACGCGACTGCGACGCGCTGGTATCGGGTGCCCCCTGACGGTGGCGAAGTTTTGGTCGTGGCTGAGGCCGTGCGCGTCAGGGTTGTCACGCCGCCGCCAGCTTCAGCGGCCTTCCCGCCAGTGGCAGTGGCCACACCCATTCCGGCTTTCGCGGGAGCCTTAGCGCTACGCGTGGCCAGGTCGAGCGTGAACAGGATGAACGCGAGTGTATACACGCCCATCGCGGAGTACACGGCGACGAGTGAAAGCGCAACGAGATTTTCCATGAGGATCTTAGATTACGTCCGGATGCTGAGAGCAAGGTCTATCCGACCTCCCCAGCCCTGACGCCACCATGGTCGGTCTGCGAAGATGAGGGCATGGTTAGAAATCGACCCACACCCCCGCCCGTCGGCGAGACGAAGTCGTCCAAGAAGTCAGCGCCCATGAAGACGATGTCGCCGCGCACCGCGCAGCTGATCGCTGTCGCCGCGGCGGTGGCTTTTATCGGGGTGATTGCTGCCATTGTCATCACCTCGACGCAGGCGCCCCGCGACACTCTTGCGCTACCCGCCGTTGACTCCGAGGTGAGCGCGCAGGTTCAGCGCGACGACTCGCTAGCGATCAGCGACCCGGTCAACGCCGAAGTGACGATTGTGGAGTTTCTCGATTTTCAATGCCCGGCGTGCGCTGTGGCCAGCGGTGTGGTCACTGACATAAAAGATGAGTTCGGCGACCGCGTCGAGATCATCATTCGGCACTATCCGTTGACCGACATTCACCCGAACGCGCTCAGTTCAGCCTTAGCCTTCGAAGCGGCAGCGGCTCAGGGCGCAACAGTCGGAATGTATGAGGCGCTGTTTGCCTCACAGGAGGAATGGGGTCGATCGTCAACATCGCAGGCTGCTCTGTTCCGCGGTTTCGCTGACGAGCTGGGGCTCGACATGGCTGAGTATGACCGCACAATCGCGGCTCCGGAGACCCTCGCCCGGGTCGCGCGAGACCGCGACGACGCTGTCGGTCTGGGCTTGCAGGGCACCCCGAGTTTCTTCATCGACGGTGAACCGGCCGCGCTGGAGTCTTTCGACGACCTGCGCACCCTGGTCGCAGAGAAGCTGAACTAGAGCGAGCGGCGAAGCCGAGAGCCCCCGGCCATTTCGGCTTCGTGCGCTTCGACGAAGCTGTCGACGGCGCGCTCGAGGCCCGGGTCGTCTCCGCGCGCGAGCCCGGCATACTGCAGGCGCACACCAGCACCGCCACCACCCTCGGCGCCTGCCACTACCCACAGCCGACGGCGGGGCACAAAGAGGCTGGTGAGCAGCCCGGCGAAGGCGAGCACCGATGAGATCAGCACACCGGCCTGTGTCGGGTCGTGGTGCACGTCGAGGCTCACGAATCGTGGCACGCTGCTGAACTCGACCGAGCCGAGACCGTCGGGCAGCTCGGCCGTGTCACCCAGTGCGAGCACCAGCGACGGCACGTCAGTGTCGCCTCCTGTGACCTGAGTCAGTTCTTCGACGTTGAGGTTGAAAACGTTGCGGGGCACGCCCTCATTGAGCTTCAAGTCGCCGGTGTAGGCGTTCAGGGTGAGCACGGGCTGGTCGGGTTCTGGAAAGACCGAGGCGAGCGCTCCGGAGGCGAGTGGTATTGCCGAGGGGTAGAAGAATCCGATCATGCCGAGCTGCTCTGGCAGACCGTCGGGCACTTTGACCACGCCGAGGCTGGTGAGGTTGCTGTCCTGTGGCAAGAAGGGTACGGGCTGACTGAACACAGCGGTGCCATCGGGGTCGTACACGGTGATCCAGGGCGCGAAGCCGTTGCCCAGCAAGTAGGCAGTGGTGCCGGCGATGGTGATCGGCTCGTTGACTTTAATGACTTCGGCGCGCTCGGCGCCGTTCTCAGCCACCGTGACGTCGGCGGTGAAATCGAGGGGGATAGCCACGCCCGTCTGGGTGTTGAGGTCGTAGACGGCCTCAAAGTTGTCGAGTCGAATCGAGAACGGGTCAAGGCTCGCTTCATCGAAGAATCGTCCGGGGCTGAACGAGGTGAAGCTGGTGAGTTGATGGGTGAAGGTTTGGTCCTCGATGATCACCTTCTGGCCGTTATAGCCGAATCCACCGGCGAATCCGACGGTGGCGAGCACTCCTACCAGCCCAAAGTGGAACACGAGGTTGCCGGTCTCGCGCACGTAGCCACGCTCGGCTGAGAGCGAGTTGCCGTACCGCTCGACCCGGTATCGATCGCGCCGAAGCACACGGCGGGCCGCCAGCAACGCATCCTCAACGCCCGATTCGGCAGGGCCATCAGCAGGGCCATCGGCGAGACGATCGGTGTAGCCGACGAGTCGGTTGAGTCGGGCTGGTGTGGCCGGCGGCTTTGACCACAGGGCCTTCCAGTGGTGTTTGGTGCGCGGCAACACGCATCCGAT